>JGI24891J29808_1000019_pt1 | contig 235525 bp, 247 predicted proteins | sample FreactcultuFSWF8_FD_29808 | JGI IMG/M metagenome (IMG submission 29808) | reverse complement strand
TCCTCAACGGCAGCGGGTGCCTCAGTTGCGACGGCCTCGGTGGTGGTAGGCTCGGTGGCAGCGACTGCAGGAGTCTCTGTGACAGCGGCAGTCTCGGGCTTTGCGGCCTCCTCAACGGGGTCGACAATGGTCTCTGCGGGCTTGACGACAACGGGCTCGGCAAGAATGGGAGCGTCTGCCGGTGCGGCAGTGGTGTTGTGGACGTCAGACATTATGGATGGTGAAGGAAAGGGTATGAGGTCGTAAAGCTGTACGGAAGGAAACAGAGAAATGTCAGCTTGAATTCTCTGATGGTGTTATCCAGCTCGCAGGGTGGATGGGTCACGCGCGCAGGCCGTGGGTGGATGGCGAGATCGGAGGCGTATCAGATCGCAGCTTCCTTTGGATACACACCTTGTATTAATTAGATGTAGCTGACAAGAAACAAATCAAGGGTCTCCGGCTCGAGCTTCCGCCGTTCTGCAGCGATAAGCAATAAAGCTCTGTATGGAGGAGAGGAGGTGAGAGGCTGAGAAGTGGCACAAGAGTAGAGAGAAGAGGAAAAGATGGTCTGAACAGCAGGTGCAGGGGAAGAAAAAGGATGGCCGCATGTGATTGCAACGAGATTACCTCCCTCCAAGGGGTTGCATGGTCGGATAGTTTCAGGGTCAAAGCTCGCCAGAGTCCGATGCGCCAGGAGCGACAGGCGAAATTTGCCAGCCCTTGAGCAAGACACCGCCAGCAAACACCTAGCAAATCTGAACACAACTGCCTTTGATTTGCTTTGAATTTGGTCTATCCCGGATAGATTGACTCGTGCGGCGCCCGTTTCAGCGTCCTAACCGCTCGGCCGCAACCTCGACCAAGAACAGAATCAACGGCTTCTCTTCGACATGCTGCAAATAGATTGTTGTGTGCATCTACAGCTGCCGACTGTCGCAACACAGAGGCCAGCCTTCCCCTGCTTCGCAAGCGCACATGATGCGCTTCCCAGCCCTCGAGCATGCCATGCGCAACCCAAAACTTCCATGTGCAGAGAGACGTCCAGGCCGGTGGTGTGTTCCCACCGTCTCATGACAAGGTCGAGTCAGATACACATACCGCCATTCAAGTCTTGACTGGTTCTGCCGATCACCACTGTACTTCCACTCTCCGTTTGACAAGGCGTTACGCCTTGCCGCAGAATCTCAAACAATAAACACATCACTATTTTTTTTCACTTAACTTTTTTCCCTGCAGCTGCAACACAGCCGTTGTGAAACACGATGCCTGACGAACTATGGAGACCGGAGCGCTTAACAGGAGCTTTTGGTGACCATAGTTTTCCTCCACTGTCTTTCTCGACAACACCAGATTCGATCTCCTCGACTCCATCTTTCTGATTGTTGTTTGGCCTAAACAGAAACACGTCATTTCCCTTGATGGCAGATCTTCAGACTCGTTTTCCCTCCCGCACACCAAAGCTCGAGATGCCCCACTTGGTGTCCGCAGCTGGTGTTACCCGCACGCAGGGTTCGAGCACAAGGCAGAGAGACCGAACCTCCCAACCTCCAGAAGCCAAGCCTCCTGGGTAGGATGCTTAATTTACCACCAAGTTCACCGAGCGGCGCATCCATGGCTCTACTCAAGAGGCTTGTCAACTGTTGATGCTCTGAACGCCGAGATCAGAGAAGAAGCATGCAAGAAGAACAGCGGTGACTGCACGACCAGAGTGTGAAGAAACGTCCTTGCTCGTAACCTTCTAGCCTACCGGATTTTTTCCAACATCACCACACACCATTACACCCTTTCTCACCGACACTTCACTACCTTTCCTAATTCTCCCGTTCTTTTCTACACACAACGCCAACGATGATCGGAGAGAAAAAAAATCAGAAGTGATCCTTCCCAAATCTTAAAGGAGATCACGAACTCGGTGGCTTTCAACTACTGAGACACAATTACGGGAAACAAGAAAAGCCTGGCTGCAGACAAGCTATTAGCCCCCTACCTTCAAGAGGGCTAAATTTACCTAACCACCGAACCTCGATGACTATCAAAACTTCCCATGAGTCCACGACAGAACGAGGGCTAGTTAGTTAGATTCACTACTAACCATTGGCTACTCCCAAGCCGTCCAGACTTTTTTGCAACACACAAGAACCGTCGATCTGCATGCGTGTCTGCCATGTCTTAATGTAATACCTGAAACATGACACCGCATCGCTGCTCAACGCTTGGGTGTACAGCTTACAAGAGAGCGATGAGCCGACCGACCAGTATCGAGTAGGATGCACACACGCCGAATAGCCGACAGCGGCGTGTCTTGTACTTCTTGAAGCACATTTTCGCTTGTCTTCTTGAATGCACAACAGCTATGTCGTGTCACCAACAGGATTTTCAAAGATGAAGGACTGTTGGATTGCGATCTCAGGTGTTGCGCTCTCATCCCAAAATTTTCAAGTCACTCATGTCAGCCGTCTGACCCTGGTCTTGTCTACAACCTTGAATATATTCACAAAATTCTTTACGTATACCTCTCAAACTAACCGGGTGAGTACGCTGGCACTAGAGGAATCCAAATGTCACAAGACAGAAGTATTTTACCCGAATTGGCTGTCTTGAGTATTGTTCCAGGAAGTCTTCGACATCGTGCTGGAAAGAACCAGAGCCCACAACATGGTCAATCACTGAAGTGTGACAACACATCAGAAGCACTCTACAATAATCACAGGTAAGCTCTTCTGAACATCTGTCATCGTCTATCTGTCGAAATCGCATGCAGTAACTTGTGAGCTGTGGAGATATTACGTGCTTTCGAGGTTTGCACACGGAACCAGCGGCCACAGCAGAAAATGCGATACTGAACGCGCTCCCACGAACCAGCCCGCGTCAAAACTAAGATGCAAGGCCGCAAAGACAATGGCGAAGACTAACAAGATGTTGGTAGTATTCAAAAGCAGTGAACTAAATCACACACATCCAACGACCAGCACTCCGACAATGTCTGCTGGAAGTGGTGCTATACAGCTATGATCCTCGCAGCAAAAACTCTTCAGACGTATGAACACATAAATGGCGTTGCAAACGATATATCATACTACAAAGATTTATATACATAAGAAAAAGTATCGGGTGAAAGAAAAGTAAGAACGCCACGCTTGCGCAGATCAGATAGAGAGAGAGACAAACAATTGATCAAAGAAAAGGGTCGCCCTCATTTCCTCTATGCTCAACTCCGAGAATATCGTGACTAGAATGATTTTGCATTTTGCCGCATGGTCAAAAGAGATACTTGGTCATCGCTTGACCATCCATTCACCTAGTGAGATGCCGCATCATACCAAATACACATACAAAGAAAGATATCCACCGATGCCATCTCCCCGATAGACTGCATGCAAATGATAGGAATACTCCAGAGGTAAAAGATCGCCAGCTCAAGGATGTGAATAGCGATTAACTGGCGGTGATGAGAACGTATCTGCAGATGCAATGTTAGTAACATGATTTTCCTCCAGCAAGCAAGAGCAAAAAACTTACGAAGTAATAGCATTCATCCTCTCCGCACTCAGCTTCATACCCACCTTCAACATCTCCTTGGCGACCTCTGGCTCCTTGTCTTGCATCCTCTCCCAAGCCTCCAGAGTCAACAACCAAGCCACACAATCCATCTCCGCCATGACTGTGCTCGTTCTCGCTGTCTCGGAGAAAAATGGCAATTCTCCACAGGTGGTGCCGCTGACAATGCTTTCGTGGTAACTTCCTTGGTCTAGATCATATTCTGCGCGAAGGATACCACTCTGAAGCAGGTAAAAGCCATCAGGTTTGTCACCGCGTGTGTAAAGAATTTTGCCTGCCGGGTAGCTGCGAGGTTCAAAGTACGTAACGGCACGGAACCAGAAATCTTCATTCTTGGTGGTGAGGCCTTGGAAAGATTGAAGGATCAATGGCAGAGGTTGCTTGAAGTGTTTCCAGCGGTTGCTGTCGCCGTTGGGTCCGCGGTTGGATTCCAGAGTTGTGGTGGCGGCTTGGTGGAGGAAGTTTCGTCGTGGCGATCCTACATTCATGTCGGCTGATGCGGGTGTTTGGATGGTTAGAGATGAGGGAATGTCGATGTTTTCGGCAGAAGCTTCTTTCTGCTGATTGAGTGATTCGATGCGTTGCTTGTCGGACAGAATGACAAGCATCTCATTCTCACAGGCCTCGAGTGCGCCGTTGAGATCTTCAAAGACCTTTGGTGGTGGGATAGTAGAGTCCTCTACCGGGTCTTCGAAGAGACCGACCATCTGAAGACTCTTACCAATCTCACCTTCAAGACTGACAGCAGCAAGAGCGAGTGTCACATCGCGACGGTGTAGGATGCGGTTCATACGGTTAAAGGCTTCGGCTGCTGAGAAGTCGATGCCAGCCACGTGTGAGAAGTCCAAGATGAGGTAGCGGATTGGTTCGGCGGCGAAAGCTTCTGCTTCTATCAGAGCTCTGACCTTCTTCTCAACCTTGACGATACTGCCAAAGAAGAGATAGCCACCCAATTTTACCACTCGGATCTGGGGACCAACCTTGTGAAGATATTCACGCTGACGAGGATGGCGACGCACAGTGGATTCAGCTACGGCACCAGAAAACTCGGCGCGGATCACGGTCTTGCGCGAAGTCTGCACAACGTACACTAGACAAGCAAGGCCAATGCCGACAGCAATACCGACAACGAAGTCGTATGCACCCATGACCAAGGAGATGATGACAATGGTGGCATACTCCAGGCGATGCAGTCTTCCATAAGTGGCCCAGATGGCTTCTTGTGCGAGATCAATACCAAGCATGTAGATCAAAGTGCCGACGACCATGACCGGCACATAACCGATGACGACTGGTCCGGCGACGAGGAGACCAAAGGTAGCGAGAGTCAGCATGTAGCCAGCGAGACGGCTGTTGCCTCCAGTTTCAATGAAGAGCACGCTGTTGACGAAAGCCAAGTAGTTCTGGATACTACCGACACAACCAGAAAGTGTGTTGGAGATACCGTGCATGATGAGTTCTCTGTTAACGCTGACATTGTCTTCTTGGACAACGATGGCCAAGTTGGGCACGTTGATGGGTACGTGCAAGATACCAAAGAAGGTGAGAGCAAATTGGGTAGGCACAGTCATCCAGATAGCACTCCAGTCCACGAGATGGAATTTATAGTGACTGTAGAAGTTGTAGAATGGCAGACCGGCCTGTGGAGCATCGAAGACCCATCCTTTGTGGCGCAGAGTTTCCATTCCAAGGTTGGGGACTGCAGCGACAACAATGTAAAAGATAGCGGTGATAGCAATGTAGTATGCAGGGACAAGCCATGGTCGGTCGTAGTAATGCTTGACTGTCAGCAACAGAATGGCCAAGAAGAGAGGAGGCAGCCAAAGCACGATGGTGTCTGCTTGGAAGAGCTTGTGGAGAACAGCTCCGGTGAACTCGAGATTTCCATCCAATCTTGCCGATACCTCGATACCGGTGACGAACAGGAAGATGCCAACACCGCCGATGCAGCCGGTGAGAATGCTGTGGGGGAAGAAGTTGACAAGCGTGCCCAATTTGGCAGCGCCCAGACCGAGGAATACCAGACCAGTCAAGATTGAGCTCATGGCGTAAGAAGTAATGACGGTGGCTCTCAAAGCATCAGGATTGCCAGTGCCCATACGCGACATGATCATGTAGGTCATCTTGTGGAAGAAGGGCACGACTTCGATCATCTCGGAGCCGACACCTCCACTGAAGATGCTGCCGCTGGAGTATGTCAGCTGTGCAGTAATGCAACTGACGTAGAACATTGAGACACCATCAGCTCCCATGCTTGAGAAGACTTCCTCGCCGAGAGGGAAAAGAATAATACCGTAGGACAGAGCGTCGAGGAGGTTCAAGAGAACACCGAGGAAAACCGAGGGCATGACCAAGGCCGGTTTAACAACGACCGTCTTGAAGACTTGCTGCATGTCCCACTCTTTGGGGTGCGTCGCGACATGATAGCCGTCAACCGCCACCTTCCGTAAAGAAGGATAAGCGTGCTGTAGCGTTTGCCAGGACTTGACGCGCGGCAGTCGTTGGCCCTCGACATCCTCATCGTCTTCGTCATCTTGAGCACCGTCCAGAGTCTTGTAAGCCGAGGCTCGTCTCGAAGCTCTTCTTCCAAACAGGGGAGTTTCCTCGGTCGCATCTTCTTCACCAGCCTCACTGATGACCAGGCTCGGCACATCACTATAAGGACGAGGACGAGGGCGGAGTTGGCCGCTCTGGCGGTCACCATCTTGCCATAGCATCTCGGGAAGGTTGGAAGAGGAGACTTCGGGCGATACGGGCTCAGATTGTTCTTGGATTACCTCTGGCCGTGTTTGTCCCTTCTGCAGTCTTTCATCGTCACCCAAAGATCTTTCCGAATCAACGCTCTTTCTTTGGTGAGCCAGTTCCAGAGATTGTCTCGGAGATGAAGCAGAGTCGAAGCTTCTACGGTTGGCCGAGTCCTGCGAGAAGCGATTCGGTTGCTGAGAGGGTCGCTGAGTGTCCGAGTCGCCTAGGAAAGATGAAGAGAGCTCGGCAGTCTGCTCGCGCACGCCCGACGAAGAATAGTGGAGAGGCTCTGGTAATTGGCGCATTAGTCGAGGCTTGACGGGCTTGCGAGTAGATAGAGTTTACCTTGGAAGCCGTGGGCAGCATGATGAATGTAGGACCTGCTGGGCGTCTTGTACGAGGATGAGAGACCCGAGGCCGAAGTAATAGAGCGGGCCCTCGACGTGTGGCCAGTGGAGCGCGGAGGGGTATCCTGCGCTTCCGTGTCGTCCTGCTGGAGCTCGTCATTGGAAAAAGGGAGACGCTGCTGATGCGACGAGGCATCCGACGGCGTCCGACCGCGCTTGAACAATCGCGACATGGTGCGACCAAAAGACCAGGACTTTCTTGTTGACGGGACTCGCGGCTATTCGAGGGATTCGCGATTGGCAATGCTCAATCGAATTGGACCAAGGGACGTGGGCTGACAAGACAAGACGGAGGCTGACCCTGAAAGCCAACTTTCCACTATTTCAAGTCTGCATGAAGAGGAGGCCAGTGGGGATGCGAAAACGCAGTGACTTCGCTGCTATTAAAAAGTGACAGGAATCAATTAGTTGAGGACTTGGTCGAGATAACACCAGCTGGGAGGCCGCATCCACATCACAAGCAAAAAACGTCTGGCCCCCGTCAAAACCCTGCTCCACTTTTGCCCAAACATTAAATCCGATTCTCAATAAACCCTGTGTCAATCGACATCATTCTAGACCGTTTCTTCTTGCAAACATGCCTCCATGTCGTCTGTCTCTTTATCAATTGATCTCAATCCTCTATTGAAAGACGCTGCTGGACAAATTCCTGACGGTAGGCTTCAAGGATCGACGTCATGTTGCGCTTGTCAGCCCTCATCGCGGATTTACGAACCGCATGAGCCGGGGGATGCAATATCAGGCGCATGGCCTTTTCTTATAGAGCGCATGTCGCTAACCTCAAGCACTATTAGATGCTCTAGCAATTCCGGCCATGAAAATGCATGGAAGCCTTGCGATGCCAAGTATTTCTCAGCGGGAAAGCATCGAATTTGGTTTCTCACTTGGCCCTTCAGTACCTGTCCAAAGTCTTCTTGTAAATTTCACAGCCGAATTTCTACTGACATCGGCTGTTGGAGAGGTAAGCATCGTGCATGCCGCTCCATAAAAATCATCATGTGCTAGGTGCCATCTCCCATGAGTCGGCCGCAAACCTCCCCACACATCCTGAATCGTGGTAGCCGTCCATCCGCTTGATTCTTGACCTGTCCAGCTGTCGTGCAGGTAATTCAACTTGGAGAGCACGATTTGGCCTGACCGGTCTGATGCCATCCTCTTGTGCAATCTCATCATGGCGCTTGCTTTCTTGACTGTATCCCCAATGTCTGCAAACTCTGCAAGACATCAGAGCCTGCACCTTATAGCACCTGGTAGGTGCATGCTCTCTCAGGCGAAATTGATTGGTTGGTGGGGTACTCGTCCTTTTGGTGAGGTCGCTTTTGTGACCGCCTGTGAGTAAGACACGCGTATCAGTCATCTAGGGCTCATAGATGGAGCCGAATCAATCAACTGCCATGTGCCATGTAACTGGCACTGGTCGTCAAGTCGCGACATGTTAGAAGATTGGGTAGCATGACTGTACAGTATGGTTGCAACGAGGCATATCCTTGGTGGTACGATGTCTGGCCCTGACATGGTTCAGGGGACTGAACAGGTCGGCCGTGCAAGGCAGCAAGGCTCAACTGAGCTTCTGCAGATAGCCCTGCTGGATCAAACGCTCCACGTCTCCTTGACGGACGTAGAACTGACTGTTCTTGGTCAAGTTGATAGCGCTGGTAAAGTGTGAGCAGACGGCAAGTTCTAGATGGGCAAGTCGACTCACCCGTATTCTGTCTGAATCTCGCCGGCGTCCTTCAGAACGCGGACATCGATGAAGAGGTCGGTCGGCGGCTCCAAGCTTCCAGTCAGATCAATGTCGGTCCACTGGCCCTTGTACGCAGCCAAGAGGTCGCTGTAAAGACGGACGTATTCCTCCTCTTCTGGACTAAGACTGCTCTTGCTGTCCTCTGCATTCATGGCTTGCGGCTCTCCTGTTGTCTGGTCATTCCCGAGGATATCAACGCCTCTCCAGCACATGTCTTCTAGCTTGTCTGTCCGCACTCGGTGGTAGGCCAAGAGGCAGCGCTTATTGCGACGCATGCTGAGGTGATTGACGAGGAGAGCGCATGCCGTGGCAGGTTCCTGAGAAGGATTGAAGGAACCGCTGAAGGGTTCAAGGAGGAAGTTGACTTCGCGGTTGAGCTCACGGACTTCGCGTACTACGGTGCGAACAAGTTCGGTCTGGTAGGCAGGGAGCTGGGGGAGTGCCTGTGTTCGCTTCGCATGTTGCACCTAGATTTGGATATTAGTCAATTGAAAGGGAACCATCATCATGATAGCATACCAGCTTGTTGCCGACATCCCCGTACATTGTTGCGTTGAGACAGGAATTTGTTTGGTCAAGCTTTCGAGAGACGCGACGAAGCGTGTTGATGACCACTTGAGTTCGCGAACCCGAGGCCAAGTCCCACCGCGTCGAACTGGAAAGTCCAACGAATACTTCTTTTTCATAACCAAACGACTATCACCAGATCGCCAATTCAAATCAAACAATTCATCGAGAACGGACAAGACAAAAGAGCTTTCGGACTGTCAACGTTGCATTTTATTGACGCTATGTTCTTTCCAAAATATGGACTTCATTATGTCGAACCACATCAACTCTCCCTTCTGTACTCTGCAGAACCATATCAAAATTGAAACCTCAGAAAGCCTTCCATGCAAGGCCGCGAGGCCATATTCTCTATCGCATCCGGGTCCAATCCTTCTTCCTGAACATCCCTGATGATGGGCCAAGACGTCTTGATGGTTTCTTCGTCCGATGCCTGATCTATCGCTCAAGGAACTGCTCATACGGTGAATTTTCTAGCATCCCTCCCAATTGCGGGTCTACAAGAAATGCATCACTTACTGTGCCCTCAGCCGTTCCTTGACCACCACTCATATCAAAGCCGCCATTCATGGCCTCATGGAAGTTGGTGTCGAGGCCTGAAAGCTCGTTGCCAAGGTTGTAGTTCGTGTGGTCGGGATGCAGCAATAAGCCGTTGTGGTCGACGTAATTGCCTCCATGCTGGGGTTGTTGGTACGACGAAACTGGTGTTGGTCCCCTGGACTGCAACAACTCATGATGCTGGCCACCAGGCATCGACACCAGGGCGCCATTCGATCCCATCGATGCCGGCGTTGCGTTCATTGCCATCCGATGGTCGTGCATCTGTTGGCTTCCGTTTCCTTGTTGGTACAATTGATATTGCCCGTGGCCATTGGCGACTGCGTGTGAGTACGGGTCCGTGTGGTACATCTGTGCGTGACTGACGGCATATGGCATTGCCTGTTGATACTGACCATAGCCTCTTCCAGGATCCGGGAGCTGGTACTTTGGATCCGCGTATGAATAGTTGTCTGCATAAGAATGCGTCATTCTCGGAGGCTGCTTCACTTGTCTGACTCGCCTTCCTGGACTGTACTCGCCGTCTGGATCGCCTTCCGAATCGCTGAGGTTGTGATATGCGCTCTCAGGGTAATCCAGGATACGTTTGGGGTTCTTCTTCTTGGGCATGGCCTTTGCTGGAGAGAACTTGTATTCTGGGAAGGCTCTTTGGTGGTTCTCTCTTTCTATCGTCGCCAACTTGTCATAGTAGTCCTTGACTTCTTTGGGCTCTAGCTGTTTCCAGCTTTGGCCAGTGACTTTCGACACGATCTGGTGGTTATTCTGGTCGCACCATTTCTTGGTACGCTCAGCATATGCGGATCGATACAGCATGAACCTGTTCATAGGTCTTGCGATCTTGTTCGCCTTTACCACTTCCGCGCGCCTATCTTCAATCGATCGGTTGGCCCATGCTTCCATATCTCTCAACGGTGTCTCTGAGTCCTTCGTCAGGATGCTGAGCGGCGCCTGGAGTATGACTTCTGCCCCTTGAGCCTTCTTGGTTCGGTTCTTTCGGACTCCGGCAATGTGAGGACTGCTGGCTGCAGGCGTAGACCGCGTTGAGCTCATTGGCGAGTCCATGGGCTTTGTCGTTCGCCCACTGCGCGTCTTTCTGCTGCCATCGCTTCCAGTATTGGGGTGAGAGAGTGGAGTGCCGACACCGACGTCTTGGTAACCGTGGTTGGCGTTGTCGTATGGACCTAGACCGCTACCGTCTGGCCATGTTGAATTGTCCTTGTCAGGGTCAGCATCTGCTTGCAATATCTCTCCAAAGAACACGTACGAATGAGAAGTTATCATAGGCCTGTCCGTCATTGTAGTTCTCAATGTAGGACAGCTCGTGCTGGTTGTCGGAGGGTGGGCCGTATTGACCTGACTGGGTGATCCGGTTGGATGACATTGCGACTTTCACTATCGCTATCGGATTGAAGCAGGAACTGGTGTTGCTTTTGCTGTTTCAGACGTTTGCTCAATCTCTTTGATCGCACTGAATGTCGGCTTTGTCCAGCGTATTGAGACGGCTGCTCTGTGGCGACGAATAAAGCAGAAGACAGCAGAGAGATTGTGTCGCCTCTGGGAGTTGCTGGATATGATCTTGGACGGCTACAGGCTAAGTCACCAGCCTCGTACCAATCGGTCTCGGATAAAGGTCGAAAGGCCTCCGAGTCAGTGTCACTTTGGGGCACAAAAAGCAAGATAGTATGCGTCTTCGTTGGCCAAACACTCGCAAGCTATGACATGGTAAGCAAAGCTCTCGTGCCGTCAGGAGAATAGACAGGGGCTGTTTTTGCCAGCATACACCACGTGTGTGAATCAAGGGCAGATGCAACTAACCTTGTCTCTGCCTGCAAACTTGCTTCTCGGATTGCGATGTTTTGACCAAACACTGCGATTGTGGCTGTTGTTGAATGACAAGCTAGGCTTTGAACTATTGCTTTGCTTGTGTTTCTATGCAGGTGATCTTTGACGTTTGTTGTGTTAGACAAAGTGCTTTACAACCGGGGATGGACTTCCACAAGTCGGGATATTTGCCAAAGGAATAACGAAACAAGCAGAAAGACGAGGGTTTCCCAGGTTCTTTGTCGGTATCGTCAAAGGTATTTGTACAGACTTTGCTCCTGGATATGAACAAGTGCCGATTGCGAACTTGTCGTTCTGCAAATGGGTGGACTACTGAAGCCGGACAGGCATCACCGCATCCGTATAGGGAGCTGAAGCCTGGACCCTCTGACGCTCTTCGATCTGCCCGTTTTGGGCCAAGCTCTTCTCACTGGACACTGATTGCTGTTTTCGAAAGTCTACTCGGCTACTGTATTCTTCCTGGGCTCTCGAGGCTACGACAGCGGGAAGAAGCTCGTCGATTGTGTCTTCTACAAATCTGAGAGACTGCTCGGGCGAACCCTCGTTTCAGTCGGTTCCAACTTTGATTGCATCTGGCGGCGCCACTACCTTAACTGTGGGATTGGCTGCCTTCCCGAGAACTAACCCGCCCACCGGTCCAGTCGGCGAGCCCCAGATCTGCAGGACCCACTGGTTTGCAGAAAGACAAGATGACCTGCATCATAAAACAAGAGGGATCGTAGCGTGCTAACCTCACTCACCCCACGAGCGAATCGCTGTCATCCTGCATGTGCTGTTTACGCTCGGTACCTGCTGCTGAATCGCTGTCCAATCATTACATTGCTCAGCGGAGGCCGCCGGACCCGGCCAACACCTTCAACATTCTTCAAGTATCGGTTATGCAACTTCAGCCGAAAGGGGGCTCTTCGATGAGCATGAGATCAGAAGCCCAAGCACCACCCAAAGCTGAGATTTGAAGCGAGGTTAGAATGTCTCCCGCTTGTTCGCTTTCTTATTCAAATAGGCATCGCGACGCCGCATGGTCAGGATGAACACCACATGTGGTCCTGGTAGATGTGGTCACCCGCTCGGCGGCAGGGCGGTCCGCACACGCATAGGGCTATGGAGAGACACATCGTTTGGTCCTGATTCTCGTGACTGTGGAGATTTAGGTAGGCATGCAGCTATGCGTGTCCCAGCACACACAGGCATGCGATCCACCACCGCGGTTGTTGGGCATTCGTTGGTCATTTCTACTAGGAGCAGCAGTGGCAGCAGCAACCAGCACACGACCCATCGTCCTCCGGCCGTAATGCACTACAAGATTCGGTCAGAAAAACTACACTTTCTCTACACTAACAAAACCAGGCAATTTTTAACTACTGCAAACGGTAAATTGCTGGACTTGGGTCTCTGATGCGTCGAAACAGAACAGCAGTGCGGGAAAGGCTCATGTTGGTGGGTGGTTTCTATTGTCTCAGCAGGAATGCACGCTAGACTGGCTTCGTGGAGGTGAGTTGTTTGTGTAACCACACCTTTTACCGATTCCCTGATCTGGGGTTGGCTGCAGCTACCCGAGTGGGAGCACGAGCGCAAGGTTTTTGCGTTTGTGCAAGGCACCATGCCGCCGCGCGCGCCGTCTCCACGATCCGTTCCTTCTGGGTTTCCGCCGTCACAATTGTCCATCGCACGTTGATGTTGCTAAAAGTGATGGGCACGAGGTTTGTTTCATCAAGCGCTGGTCTGGGGATTTGAGTTGAGTTTCTGAACGGTGACTGGGTTTGCCTCGAACCTTGATCCTCGGCACCTCCGCTGCGTTGGGTCATCACCTTCAGAGACATGTGTGAATCTTGTGTTGACCTCTGCCCGACTGCAGGTAGGATATGCAGAGCTGTCTGTCAATCTGTTGATGGTTGATGATCTCGCTGATCAATTTGCATGAGACACCGAGTTCAGCAGGATTGAAGGCGACTATAGAGATATGATCTGGACGATGCGATATTGATGCAGCTGTTGGTTTGTTATGATTCAGAAACTCGCCAGGTGTTTTGGTATCTATAGTAACTCAACGGACCAATGAGTAAATGCTCGGGGCTGGCAGAAGGCCAAGAAGCAATATGCTTGTTGCATACGGGTATCATGTAATTAGCTATGTAGCGAGTTAAGAAATATAGCACGGCCCCGTCCTGGAGGAGGCGACATGTATTGGCTCAGTAGCAAAAGAAGGGGTCATCCGAAGCGTTCACATGCTCTGTCTGTTGAGCATCTTGTTGGGCAACAGCGCAGTCGTAACAACGCAACCCAGAGTAATACCACCAGCAAGATACAAGACCTTGGCGTAGTCGTCGGCCGTCGGTTTTGAAGTCGAGGGTAGGAGGTGCTGAGCAATTTGCGGAGCAACAATACCAAAAAGACGGCCCCAGAATGCAGCGATGCCGCAAGCAGTCCCACGAATTGCGGTAGGAAACTGGTTTGAGAAAGAAACGATATCAGCACACTTCTTGAAAGCTTCAAAACTCAAATGTGTCTCTGGTGTTCATGCACTCGCAAACGTACCTGCTCGGGAGTCCAGCCATAGAGAATAGCATTGAACATGCTTTGGAAGAAATATTCCATAACTGTGAAGCTGTCAGCAAAAAGGGTTTCAAAACATCGTTAGCAGGGAACAAACCGTTGAGTCCGATGTTGGAGGCGTTGCTGTTGGCGGCGCTGAAGAGAAAGATGCTGATGCCCATAAGTGCAGACGATATGACCATCGACCATTTACGACCAATAGCAGGAACTTTGTACATGGCACCGCCTAAGAGGACACCGACAATGCCGGGAAGATAGATGTAGACATACGAGCGGTATGTGTGCTTCAAGTCTCGGTTGATCACAACGTTCTTTGCGGCGATGATACTGGGAAGGTAGCCTCCGGCTAGAGTGAAGCCCCAAAAATCCATGATGTCTGTCAATCGTTAGTGTGAAGCTGATCATACAACAAGAAAGCGACCTACAAGTCAACCAGACGAGAGTGGTCAGGTAGGTTGCCGATTTGGAAGAGAAGAGCATGCCATAGCGGGAGAACTCGAGTTTGAATTTGGCCCAGAACGACAAAGTTTCCTGCTCGTCTCCAGCACCAAGCAATCCAGCAGCACTGTGATCGGCAGAGTCGACGCGCAACGAACTGAAGTCCTCGATTGTGAGTGAGGATTGGCGCTTGTTGAACTTGGCAATCTTTTGCAGCACTTCGATCGCCTTCTGATCTTTGCCTCTGTAGACCAAGAACTTGGGGGACTCCTGGAAGTTGAAAACAACGAAGCGCAGGAAGAAGATGGAAAGCGTTATGGCGCCCAGTGTGAACATCAGGTAGCGCCATCCCATGTTACTTGCCCTCGTACAACAGGGTGTTCCGGTTGGGACATCTCTGCACGATGGTGCAGGATTTGGTTCGACGAAGTTGGGCGAGCAGCTGTAGGGAGGGATGAAGCCGTATGCGATGACGCTGCAGATAACCACGCCGATGGGCTGGAACAAGGAGAGTAAGACCAGCAGGAAGCGGCGATTTTGTGGGAGGAACTCGAGGCATATGGTTGTGTCGATTGGAATGTTGCCTCCAATACCAAACCCACAGAAGGCGGTGACGACAAGGAAAGATGTGTACGAATCACATGCACCAAGGCCGAGTCCAAAGGCGGCTGAGATCAAGCAGGTCAAGTTGAACGCCCACCGGCGGCCTACATGTGTGTTAGTATGTACCGTCTCCAGATCAAGAGACTAGGCACGATTTCATGGCCAGAGTACCAACCAATTATGTCGACAAGCACACCCCAGGTAAAGGCGCCAGCGGTAAGTCCTGCGGAAAAGGCGGTTGAGATGTTTCCAGACTGATTAGCTATTCAGAAATGTTTAGTGCTCAAGACCCCAATATTCAACAACTTGGAACACGCACCAGGGATTCCCAGCTCTTGCTGCAATGGGCGCAGCACAAGACCAAATGCTTGCGCCCAGAGTAGATCGATGAAGTAGCCAAAGCCGCAAAGAAGCCAGATGCTCCATTGATAGCGACCCATGCCATTTGAGTCCATTTCTCTGTTGATGAGAACGCATTTTTGTTCGTATAACGAGAGTCCTTGAAGCTCATCGTCGGTGACCGAGGGCGATATTGATGGAATTAGAACGGGCTCATCGAGCGAGTCCTTGATTGTTGCCATTGTGTGCTTTCAGGTGCGATAAAGTTGTGTCGCGGGGATGATCAAGTCGCGGAGATGTTTGAACAACGACGAAGACGAAAGCGCCAGAATAAGAAGGCGCGACTGCCGGTTATCTTTTGACTTGTCGACCGAACGAAAAATTCACCCGCCTGTTCAAGATTGCTTGCTGGCCATACGTCCCCTATCTATGTCAATTCACTTTCCAGTTGCGGATAGTTGAAGCTTTTATTGCTTTCTAGAAGGCAGTGAGAACATGTCTTGTACTGTCGTCGTCGTTGCGACCATCATATGTACTCTTCGCATACCTACTCGTACACCAAGCGTGTTAACAACGCCCTTCCGTCTTTCTACTGCTCATTGACTTGGCACGCGGCAATGCATATCGTTTACTTGGAACTTCACAAGAATGGAAGCAGAGAACGAGGACTGACGACATCATTGAACGGATCGTCATCCAATTGGTTTGGCAAGAATCCCCACAAATCCATCTCGATTGTGATTGGCTTTTGCAGACGTAGCTTTATCTATCGTGCGAGGGGTGTAGATCTCTGATTCCATCCTCGATCATGGCAACATTGACTGGCCTCGTAAGCGGAAGACGAATCAGATAATCATGTAGTATCATCGGCGGTGACCGAGCACGGAGGCACAAAAGCATCAATACATCAACGAGCCATATCAACAGCGACGATAGACACCAAATGTGTAGACACGAAAACAGCATATCATATTCCCATCCTCCTGGGCCTTTGCCCATTGACTCCAATACGCCTGTATATGCCGAGCTGCCCATCGCTTTTGACACCTTATAGTCTTGCTTGCCAGACCGAACACAAAGCAGGCGATAGAAAAGGCAAAGAAGATAAAATAGGGATCGCTCAGATCTCCATGACAGAAGAGCCCGCAGTATCACTAGCGCCGTCCAGGACACCCAGAAGGCGAGCATATGGAACAGTGATGCGTTGCAGATCGCGATGCTTGCCTATGATGTTTGTTAGTCACAATTGATCTGAACCAAGAAGTGTGAGAGCAACTTACCCAGAATGAGAACGACCTCCTTGAGCAGCTCCTCTCGAGGCCAGCCAACGAGGTCTCCTTCCTCAGCCATCCAGCCTTGTCCTTTCTCCTCATCAGGTTTCTCATCTTCGTCCTCGAAGACGCTGCCCATAAGTGAGCGCAAGAGCTCCTCAACCTTGGCTTTTGAGCCTTCGGCACCAATGCGCTTGGCATACATGAGAAGGTACAGGTGGAACTCCTCACGCGCACCCAAGGCCATGGCTGCTGCGACACGATTTTCAAGATGTGCTACGCTCACGGCACTCTCAAACCCTTCGTACCCTTCGGCGACAAGTAGTGTCTTGACAAGTCTCTGCAGGAAGTAGGCTCGGCCTCGTAACAAAGACTGAGTGGTGGTGTTACGCTCTAGTAGGGGGATAATGCCAGCGGACAAGTTCTCGGGCTTGAGATCATCGTCAGCGGTGGAGGTACCATTCGTGCCCTTAGACGTAGGTTGTACTGTTGAGATGGAAGTATCTGCGGTATTCCAGTACTGGCTGCCGACCGCCCACCAAGGCTCCGATAGGCGCTGCCAGATGTACATGGCGTGTGAGTAGCTATAACCATCTCCGTTAGACAGACCTACTACGATGCGTCCTTGTGAGTTGAGACGAGCAAACATGACAGCCGGTCCATTGGTGGTATGGCCTTGCTGGGCTGTCGCAGCAATATCGAGAACGGGTGCAAGAGACACGGGTGGATGCGGCGACGACAATGTCTTGATGTTCCAAACGTAGCACATTCCCACGGCATTTACGCACAATAACCACCATCCTCGGCAGTCCATAATGACAGGTTGTGCGTCAAGAATGAGAGCGTTGACCAGTCTGCGGCCTGCTGGTGTCCATACGTAGACTGATCCATCTTCACAGGCAGCTGCCCAGAAGTTATGATTTCCTGTGACCAGCAGGACGGCTCGTGGGAGGTAGTCTTGCCATATTGATTGGCCTCGTCGAGAGACTGTGAGACGTGTAGGGTCACGATCCTGAATTCTGCCTGTGCGTGCTGGACCGGAAGCATTACGAGCTTCGAAAACAACCGAAGACTCGTCGCCCGTATCCATCTGCTGTCCGTCGGCCTCCTGGGCGCTGTTCGTGTCCAATGGGCGAACTATTGTTGTTCTGACCAGAGGTACTGCTAGTCTTACCTGGCTTGTAGTTAAGCTGGGGTTGACGATAGCCGGTCTTAGAGGTTCAGCAGTCTCGGTCGTGCTTTTTCCAACTGAGCTCGGTGGTACGAGTCCGGCAGCAGTGTTAATGACTACAGGTGTCGCGCCACTCTGTTGGACGGAGGCAATGCGCTTCTCGGTACGATGGTCGTCGTCTCCTTCAATCTCAGCAAACTTCCTCTTGTTACCGAGAAGCAACGAAGCAAGACCGCCTCTTGGTAAACCATCGAACGGTTTTGAGAGATCCAGAGTGGTCTGAGGTGCATCGTTACGGCTGGCTTGGGATACACTGGACATGAGCTGTGGCTTTGGTAGTGAAGACTCACCCACGCCAGCAGATGACGAGACGAGCAGGGGAGCGATGCGTTTCTTGCCGTCTTTTGTGATGGTGACACGCTGCTTCAGCTTGTCAATTTTGGCGACCTGCGGATCCAGAGGCGGCATTGGCTCCTTGGGTTCGGCAGTTTCTGTGCTACCATTTGTTGTGGCCTTTTCCGATGCCCCGTTAGTAGAAGGAGCAGCAGATTTCTCAGAAGAACCGTTCAAAGAAGGCACAGCAACAGTGCCATCGCCCATCAGTTCTCCCATGCGACCTTGGACACCCTTAAGCTCTCCAGCCTTACTGTTTTCCTCTAGTCTCAAGGCATCTGGACCTTCGACAACACCTACTCTTCTGCCAGCACCGAATCGCGCCAAGGCCTTGTCATTGTTATTGACGGGGGCAGGATATCCGAGCTCCCCAGCAGCAAAGACGCAACAAGCAATGGTGCCGTCGAGACTGGTAAAGTAGACAGTTTCACCATCAGGTGACCAGGCGAGATCAGAGATGGGCTTAGCAGCAAGTTCTTGAGTGACGACAAAGGGACGAGGGGAGTTTGTGTTCCAAACACTGAGCGTCTTATCCTGACCGGCGCATGCAACAACGGTGACAGCTCCAGCAGCAAAATTCTCCTGGGCGACGGTGTCGCTAGCGGGCGGTGGCGGTGTAGGGCAGAACAGACGTGGTGAAAAGGCGCACACTTCGACGGGGCCCTCGTGGCCAATTAGATTGACCTCACTTTCCCAGCTACCACGCGTGACTATTGCGACGGAGCTCACAGGACCGTTGACAGCGTTGGCAGCAGCGATGTGAGCACCATCAGGAGACCAAGAACATCTGCGGAAGTACGTAGTCAGAGGAGAGGTGGTGAAGGGAACTGAAACTGTGGCTTCGAGGACGAAATTGTTGACCTGGTCGTAGGTGGTAGCGTTCGGAGGGGGAGAAGTAAAACGGAAGATGCGAATGGTACGGTCGTCGCTGGCGGTAGCGAAGTATTTGTTTGCGGGATCGAAGGTGATGCCCTTGACGTGGCTCTGGTGTTGCGACAAAGTCTTGAGCTTTTCGAAAGTATGACCAGACCAGACGACGACCTTGGAGTCGAGGCCGACGGATACGAGGATGGAAGAATCGGCGGACCATCCCAGGTCCTGGACGTCGTTGTCGTGGCCGATCAGACGGCGGAAGATGCGCCAGTTCTCGACGGGGGGAGTCTCGTTTGAACCGAAAGTGGTATGGGTCGGAGGGTTGGGATCGAGGTTGTAGATGCACACAATCTTGTCGTCGGCGCCCGAGGCCAGGTATTTGCCGTTTCCAGAGAAGCGCACAGAGTGGATGGTGCCCGAGTGGTAGCTCATAGCGGCCAGCTGTTTGGGCTTATTGTACTCTGCATTTGCGCCATTGCGAATCGCGTCCGTCGACCAAATGCGCACATGTCCATCTGTAGGGTGTTCTGTCTTAGCATGTCTGCTTCTCTTTCAACTGTCCAAGGGTCTAGCAAAGCGCACCTCCTCCTGCCGTGACCAAGCGGCTTCCGTCTGGCGAAACGTGACAGCTGTAAACCTCGAAATCCTTCTTGTCGCCTAGAGGGCCAGTCGTCAGTCGTCAGTCGTCTTCATAGAGAGGTGATTGTGCAACAGCTGTGACGCACCTCCATGGGTTAACCAGATTGGTTTGGTGAAGCGCATTGCGACTGTTTATCGAAGTTGCATGCTCCAGCTTTCAAGGGCCGCGGGAAATAACTTCTGAACAGCTGCGCTCATGCGACGCGACTCGATTCGACCTTTGGAGTCCAAGCTAGAGAAAGTCTTGTTGCTTGGTGTTTCGAGGAAAGACAAGGTCCAATAATTCACATGCTCCGTCAACGTCTATCTGGTGCTTGGCGCATCGACAACTCGTGAGAGTGACCCTGTCCCCGGACGAGCTCCATGCGGATCTCCAAATATGATGCAATTGCTGCGTCCAAGCATTGCTTTTGTTCTCGACCACTGACCTGACTTTGATACACCATCTTCTCCAATTTAACTCCAACTACGGATGCGAAGATTCAGTTCAATTGCTCGCACAATGTCTCAACGTGTAGGTCCTCTTTATTGCCCGTGTTCCACAGACTCAATACTGACCGACATACGTCACAGATCAGCTTTAAGGTCGAGGGAGAAGGTACACATATTTGAAGTGTTTCGAAAATGACCGTCCATGTATTGACAATGTACAGTCCAGGGTGTCAACTTCAGAAGCTTCACCGTCAAGCAAGCAAAGTCTTTGGGCATCACCGGCTACGTCCAAAATGAATCTAATGGTAGCGTACGTGATGCTTGTGCAATGTCCCAGCATGACGATAACGCTGACTTCTATCAATAGGTCACTGGTGAGGCTCAGGGTGACAGCAGCGCTCTCAAAGAATTCCAACAACATCTGAACAAGGGTCCTTCTGCTGCTAGTGTTTCGAAGCTCGATGTCAACGACATCAAGACCAAGGAAGGCGAGAGCGACTTCACCCAATGATTATAACGACACTCAAACTGAAGACGCTTGTAACGAAGAGGAAATCGAAGACAGACTCGACCCCGAAGGCAGAACCCGAGATAAATCCAGAAAGCATTTACCTGATCTGCCAGTGTTCTCTACTGGCAAAGCACATTGTGTGTTGGCAATGTGGATTGTGTGGCAGCGTTCCCAGAAATTAATGCTATAACGATACATTCTGAGCGAAAGGGAGCATGAGGGGGCGAGCGGATATGAGAATAGATATTCATGATGGATGAAGGATCACTTCGGTCTGTAACTTCTATTGGATATGAATCCTTCAAGCCTCGCATCAGCCGCCAGCCGTACCTAGGCATGTAGCAGCTTGTGGACTTCCCGTTGCCAACGTCGAATACCGACGCCTCACGTTCGCCGAACCTTCTCCATTCTCTACTCGAGTACGGAGTACAGCGAATATCGCCGTCATTGTGAAAACTCATCTTGAATACGACCGAGTGGAAGCCGCAGTGTATGACTGTTATTTGTTGACGAAGTGGTCATCTGCCATAAGAAACTGTCTGTCTTCCCGGGTGCTTCTCGTGCATCCCAAATCCCGACGGGTATTTTACGGCCTGGATCCTTTGTCGTGTTGCAAACACCGACTTGTTGTCGTCAGCTAGCCTCGACATGGTAATCGCTGCAATCCTAATCACTTGCTCTGCCGGTCAGAGTCGGGGTGCCTAACGGTGGCTCGGAGGGATGTTTAGGAGCTGAGCAAATATTCCCCCGACGGCGTTGGCCTGTCCAAATGCAGATAGACAGTGCTTACCATTTGTTTGCGACATATATATAAACCAGCGACATAGCTTGCCACCATAGACATTCAAATCGCATACAGATAAATGAACAATTACACAGATCGTACACTTTTTTTCAACACAACAACACAGGCTTGGACCTTGATACAAATCACAATGTACCGAACAAGGACCTTGACGACACCCAGGGGCGTCTGCACCTGCGCCAGAGCAGTGGTGAATGCTGGAGATTCAAAGGCCACGGTCTTCGTCATGGGCTACACACAACCGAGGAAGTTCAGCACGACAACTTCTCGAGCCTTGAAGCAATTCTTCCCGGCACCGGACGCTCCTAGCATCAGAACAACAGAAGCAGCATGGCCACACCCAATGTGAGCATTCGACCAATCGCAGTCAAAAGACGAGAACCAGGACTGACAACCACCACAGTTACACCAAAGAACAAATGGAATCGGTCGTAATCGCACACCGACAAGCCAAAACATGGTCGGACTGGACAGCACTCGCCGCAATCCGCACAATGCGATGGGGGTTGGATCTCGCGACCGGCTACAAGCATGACAAAGCCGTAGCCAGTGGAAAGAAGAGTGCCAAAAACGCCACCCAGAAACATGTCATGACGGCGAGAAAGTACATGATTCGTAATGTCTTCCTCGAGTCGGTGGCTGGTGTCCCGGGCATGGTTGCTGGCATGCTACGACACCTGCATTCGATGCGTCGTATGAAGAGAGACAATGGCTGGATTGAGACGTTGCTCGAGGAATCATACAACGAGAGAATGCATCTGCTTACCTTCCTCAAAATGGCAGAACCAGGACCATTCATGAAGTTCATGGTACTTGCAGCTCAGGGCGTCTTCTTCAACGCTATGTTCGTGGCCTACCTGGTTTCACCTCGCACGGCACATCGATTCGTCGGGTACCTGGAGGAAGAAGCAGTACTTACATACACACGTGAGATTGCAGACCTGGACGCTGGAAGACTGCCTGAGTGGGAGAGCCTGGTGGCACCTGATATCGCCATCAAGTACTGGCACATGCCTGAAGGACACAGGACGATGCGCGACTTGTTGATGTACATGTAAGTTTGACCAGAAGACAGCTCAGACGCCGCAGAAAGCTGACAGGAAATCGTAGTCGCGCAGACGAGTCGAAGCACCGCGAGGTAAACCACACGTTGGGCAATCTTGACCAGAAGGAAGATCCAAACCCATTCGTGTCCGAGTACAAGGACAAGACAGTCCCACACCCCGGAAAGGGGCTTCAGCATCCCAAGCCGACAGGATGGGAGAGGGCCGAAGTCATGTAAAGAGGAGGAAAGAAGCAACAAACGACATCTCTGCTCTCGTGTGAATTTTAGATGAAGAAAGTCAGGCTTGACAGGCGTTCGGGATTGAGACAAGACAGGTGGGGGCGTTTCTGGCGATCCGGGTAGGCCATTTTTAGCGCGATTGACGAGCTCCACAGATTGGCGCATCTGTGTTGTATGTGATACAATGGCGACTTGTTTTGTTAATGCCATGACGCAAAATTGAAGACTCCTTTTGTATACCATTGGCGCCTGCAGTGAAGGAGATCTTGACGAATAGACAAGCACATCAAAGACGGCATCTGGTCTGGAGTTTGCTGGACAGCGGCAGTTGGATGATGAGGCAGCAGTAGCGACAGGAGCGCCCCCTAGACCTTGTACAGCTACCTAGGTACACGTACTCTACAACAATCAGCAGTCAAGATGAGCGAGTATTCGTCCGTCTTCAGCGTCAATGACAGGCTGGCCCTGATCGACACCGACACAGACGGCGAAAGCTTCGTGAGCGACCATTTCGACTCGCACAAGTACATCATGCCCGACCACTACTCGTACAGCCCAAACCACAGCTCCCAATCTACCCTCACCCCGCCCGATTCTTCCGACAGGAAGCCGGAATATGATGCCTTCAGCGGCGCGAATGACTCCGAAGCCTACAACAGCGACACCGACTACACTTCACACCTCTCACGCACCGGCTCCGTCTCAAGCAGATACTCGATCTATTCCCTGTCGCGCGTTAGTTTCGCGAGTCAACTCGCCCAGCTCAGCTCCATCCAACTCCCCGATGCTACCTCTTTGTCCGCGCGCATATCATGCATGCCCACATCAGCCAGCGCCGCGAACGCTTTGAAAGACTCCTCGGAGCAGATAAGACGCTGGATCCGCAACGCCCACACTGTACTGCAAGGCTTGGACGCCGAAGATGATGTCGAGTGGGCCGCTGCTGGCGGTAGGGAAGGCTTGGATCATGTCGATCGTGCAATTGGCCGTTTCGACAAGGTCGTGAAGCTCTACGTACTCTCGGTTGAAGAGTTGCACCTACGACACGACATTGAGACATTGCCAAAAGACCAAGTTCAGGCAAATTCAGACGATATGGAAGTCGTTATCAAGGAATGGCAAAAGATCAAGGATTCACTGGCTGGCGTGAAAGAGCAGGTCGAAATTGCTATGGAATGGGAAGAATTGTCCAACTCGGTTGGTACTGGAATTGCTCACGAACTCGACGACCTGGCAGGCCTGGTGTTTGAGATGGAAGAGCAAAGGCATCAATCTGTTGCATCAAACGCCGACGCCGATCAGCACGTCGACATTGACGAGCTGAAACACATCGTCGACGAAAAGGCTGGCAATGGTAAAGCTGCTCCTAATCCTCGCCTGAGTTTACCGCCTCCTTTCTCGCCCACGTCAGCCCTACAGACCACTCCGACGATAGGCAACATGGAGGATAACCTGCTGGCCTTGTTCGCTCGTATGCAACCTCTCAGGGCCTCTTTGGACTTCTTGCCGATGCGCTTATCCGTGTTTCACTGCAGAGGTAATCCCGTATTTCCTACCGCTTGCCTCAACCTAGAAGCCAGGAGAGACTCCCTAGAGGCTCAATGGAAGAAGCTCGAGGCTGATGCCGAAGCCCTGCGTCGTGAACTGGGCGAGGATCGTTGGCTTTTGGTTTTCCGCAATGCTGGAAGACAGGCCCTCAAGATGTGTCAATCTGTTTCACGAAGCGTACAGAAGTTGGCGACAGCTCTCGACCGTGACGAGCAGCATACAGATACTGCTGCATTGGCAAAGAAGGTTGAGAGTTACGAAGCCAAGAAGAACCATTACGGCACCGCCATTGAGAGAGTACTCGCCATCATAGATCGAGGAGTGCTAGATCGACTGACCGTCAACGGCGAGATCCTGGGTCTTCAGTCTGACATGAAACGAAAATGGGCAGGTATCCAAGCAGAGATGCGTGAGCTGGACTCGCGCTTGCTAGGCGTAAACCTCGATATGAGGAATCAGCAATTGCGAGATTCTGTCAGTACCATCGTCTCGTCCGAGCATTCCATGACCAGTAGCTTCATGGACACACCTAGGAGTTCCTCGGCTTCGTCAGTCAGCCGACCCGACATGACACCCAGACGTTCTTCTCGCTTCACTCGTTTCGTCAGCGCAATTCCACGCATAACTCCACAATCAAAACCGAAGTCATCTTCGAGCCACAAAGCTTCACAGGGCATTGCAAGACCCGGCGGAGCAACATATATTCCATACACTCCCCCGCCTGCAACAGATCCTCTAATCCGTCAATTCAAGGCCCCGGAAAACAAGCCTAGATGGAACATTGCAACCAACACAAGAAGCACATCTCTCAATTCTCTTCATCCACCCACCTCAGAACCTGCCACGAATCGACGAGTCACTCTTCCCCACCGGCCAACGACACCACACTCCACAGGTTCCAAGATCCCTACCCCAAGCTCTTTCAGCCGCAGCACAAATTCCCCAGGCCCTTACTCACCAGCCACACCCTCCAAACGTCACGCCTCGAATCCAGCAAGCTCGCCCTTGACACCACGGGCCCAGAGCTCACTGGCATATCGCTCTTTCTCCAGTAACGCAAAGCCACGATCTGTTTCTTCGTCATTGCTACCAGGCGTGCACCCACCACGAGCACCTTCATCACTTCGCAAGACCAGCTATCTCTCGCCTACACTTGACGACCATGATGAAAACGACGATTACGCGAATGCAGATCGTTTAGCACCAAGACGGCAGGTCAGAGCTGCCAGTGCACTGAGTAACAGTGGGCCAGCAAGAAAGAGCAGTAGTCTTTTTGGCTTCTCAAGGAACAATGAGAGAAGAAGTGGCAGCAGACTTGACACTGTCGCTTCCGGAGGAGCCCTTCGAGAGTGATCGAGAAGCTGAGCTATTGTTTGATAACGAGTATGACAGAATCAGGCGTACAAGGGATGGGGATTTCGTGGCAGTAGGGCGGGAAACATTGGGGCGCTGGTAGTTTGGAGTTTTGGCATATTTCTTTCCAAACGGCCATGTAGTGTATTTTTCAGCGAGCAAATCACAGTCATCATTTGCAAGTTTTGCAACCACAACAGAGTCGTGTTGCCATAGAGTCGTCAACATGTTTGAATGTGACGATGATCGATGAGGCATCCTTACTGGAAAATCGAAGTGACCTTCTCGAGCGCAAAGATGCTTATTCGTTGTTCTCGCTCTCTCGCAGAGGTGGCTCGTCTCCAAGTAGCTAGTGCGTCTTTTTCGCATCATGTGACATGGTCCGTTGAATTTTGATCAACTTTTCTTTCTTTTTCTTCTTTTTCTACTTCTTCTCTTATTGCTGCGAGATATCTATTTTCTATTGAGATAGGGAACAACAGCCATATTTTTCAGTTGGAACACACAAGAAGATGTTAAATTCTGGAGAATCTTGGGAGAAGAAGATTAAAGATCGTGTACGAACGGGTATAGAGAATTATTTCTCTGCCTGCAATACTTTAACGAATGCGATCTATGGCCTGCTTAACTAAGGGGCTCAAGAGGGTTCCGCTCTGTAAGATTGCGTAGATAGGGAAAAATGGACACTTCTTTTTCGGTTCTTTGGCCAGGCGGACGGCTCAAAATCAAGCTTGATACAGGCTTGGATGACACGGGGAAGCCAGGGTGACACCATGACTCCGCCGCGGGAGTCATTTTAGAAAAGCATGGTCGTGGCGAGTCGTTCTCTCAATCTCGTTTTTCTTTCACTTTGAACAGTCAAGTCGAGACAAAAACCTAAAGGATCCTAAGACTTTTGCGAGCATCATTCACTGTTATCATCCACTACTTGTCTCGAAACGTGTAGAAAGCACAGGATTGTTTGCGCATTCCAAAGACCTCTGGACGGCTTTGGAAGCTTTGAGCGTTGTCAAGGGCCCGGAGAGGTTGCGGTGTTCTGCCGTCCGCGTTAGAGCCCGCCATCAACAACATCTGGCTCGGAAAACTCTGATAACAATAAAACCAACAACAATTTTCGAGACCGATAATTGTTCTATCAGCATCACAATGGACGCCTCAGCACTGCAAAACTCGCGCCGTCGCGCCAACCCTTCCAAAAAGCCCAGAGGAAACCCTAACAAGCGTCCTAAGACCAACGAGCCCAGAACAAACGAGCCCAAGACCAATGAGCCCAGGGCCAACGAACCCAGAGAGCAACAGAACCGCGGTCAAAGAAATGCTGCTGTCCCTCTTGCGCCTGTGGCTCCGCTCTCCATTCCGGTCCCCTCTGATTCGATGAGATTTACGGACCTGAAGAATCTGCTGGATCCGCTTCTTCTTCAGACCATCACTGATGACCTGAAATTTGATCATATGATGCCCGTGCAAGAGGCCACTCTCCATGAACTGTTGGAGAAGCGCATCGACTGCCTTGCTCAAGCCAAGACCGGAACTGGAAAGACGGTTGCTTTCCTTTTGCCTGCCATTCAAACTCTGATCAACAAGAACAAGCCTCGCGGATCTGGCATCTCTCTGTTGGTTATCTCGCCCACTCGTGAACTGGCCATGCAAATTGCCAAGGAAGCATCGAACCTACTCCAGCGTCTCCCTCAATTCAAGGTCTGCTGCGCCATTGGTGGTACCAACAAGGACAAGGAGGAGCGCGACATCCTTAGAGGAGATGGCTGCGACATCCTCATCGCCACCCCCGGTCGTCTTTACGATCACCTTGGAAACAGACAAATCACAGACGCCTTCCGCAATCTCGACACACTGGTTCTGGACGAGGCCGATAGATTGCTTGACATGGGTTTCATGGAGGACCTCAAGAAGATCATCAGATGTCTGCCCGACAAGGAGATGTCGAAGCGCCAGGGAATGCTCTTCTCCGCAACCATCGCACCCCATGTTCAGCAATTCGCTCATCTTGTCCTCGCATCTGGCTACAAGTTCATCTCCACTATTCCTGCGGGCGAGGCTCAAATCCACCAACGTGTACCTCAACTTCTTGTTACGGTCGAGTCTTGGGGTCAGGTCGTCCCCGCCATGGTAGCATCCATCCAGTCTGAGTGCAAGCTCATTGGCATTGCTGAGTTCAAGGCCATTGTCTTTGCGCCCACTGCAGCTCTTGCCGATTTCTACAACGACGTCCTCTCAAACATCACCGGCCTGCCCCGCGCAAATGTCCTACACGCCAGAGTCAGCCAGTCGCGCCGTACAAAGGTCACAAACGACTTCCGCGAGGCCAGCAGCGCCATCCTGGTTGCCACAGACGTTGTTGCTCGTGGTCTCGATTTCCCTGGCGTTTCTAACGTCTTCCAAATTGGTCTTCCCGCAGACAAGGAATCTTACATCCACCGTCTGGGACGTACCGCACGTGCAGGCAAGGAGGGCAGATCCATCTTCATTGTCACTGAGCCAGAATCCTTCTTCCCTCGCTACATCCTCAAGGCCATCACTTTCGAGACCGCCAACCCTGACTTCACCTCCGTGGCTCCTCAAGTTGAGGCTATCGTCAACAAGTACGAAGCCAAGGGCAAGACTTACCAGGCATGGTTGGGCTTCTACAAGGCTCACGCCAGAGCCATGAAGTGGAGTGACGATCAACTTGTCGCTGAGGCCAACAAGTTCGCCATTGAAGCACTGAACTGTGGCGAGATTCCGGGTCTGGAGAGAAAGACCGTTGGCAAGATGGGCTTGAAGGGCGCAAGAGGTCTGAACATTGTTGCCAACCTGCCTCAAAAGTCAAACGGTGGTCGTGGTGGCGGCGGTGGTGGTAGACCTAAGGGCAACGCTGCCAGATAAATGGATTTACACGGTCGAAGGTCCGAAGATGCCTTTGTCGGTCGTTGGGCGGAAACAAAAGACTGCATAGGAAGCAGACACAGGGCGGTTTGACGGCGAATATGGCGTAAGCTTGATTTCAAAATAGATGATACCCCAAAAGCAATAGAAAGGAGGTCTAGACAGATTCAATCGATTACCAAGATTACTCACTCTTCATATACTGTACAAGTCAGGCTGGCATATCAGTCTACAAAGATAGAAGACATGTACACTGAGTAAATACGCGACCAAATCTAGGCCTTTCTGTGTCCTTTGCAAAGTAGGATGGGCGACGGGAGAGCCAGTAATCAACACACCCAGCATTTCTCAGACGTTCGCTTGTAGGCACAATGGATACTGCCAGACCTTGTTGAGTCAACAGATGAAAGTATTCAACAGGGAAGTAGCCATGAAGATCACGTTCGGCAGGTAATAAGCCCGGCGAGCCGCCCAGCACCAAGCAAATCCCGAGGCTGCTCCCGCAGACCCCGACAGTGACAGCGGCAGGTACGATGCAGGTACCAACAAGGCAAGTAAGACATGTCAATCTCGAGATGGAACTCGGTTCTGGAAAAGGGGGAGTATGGATGGGGTAAAGTCGAGACCACTGACGGAATTAAAATGTGTGGGTTGTAAGGGACAATGCATGCTCATAGTATTCGACAAAGAGATAGACAGCTCGCTACGAACCGGAGACAAGAAGACAGACACGAGGTACGGCAAGGAGTTATTGAGATCGTCTGGATGCAAAAGTTTCGGGTAATTGTTGCGAGCGGTACGGAGGCCAAGCAAGGAATGGTTTGCGAAGAAGGGTACTGGTAGCGACATGGTCATGCTGAACTTCCGCACAGGTGTTGACGAAAACGAGAGTTGAGCAGATGATCGAGAAAAGCATCGTTGATGTTGGGATGCAGGAGGGAGACTTCGGTTCAGCGGTCCGTTCATGCCAGACGTGAGGCACCGGCCTGCTGGGTCACGGCCGTAGAGAAGACGATCAAAGGAGTGAGATGACACAAGAAAATTGAGAACAAGGAAACTCGTGTTGATCAAACGATATGAGATTCTGATAATGAAAAGATCAGTGATGAAAATACTCGATAAGAATTAACGCCGTGGTATCAGTGATCCAATCCTCCGCGTGCATACGCAAGCCCAACCCCGACAGCTAAGAACGCCTAACAGACCCGAAATGTAATGAGGGCGCAAAGGATTACGAACCAGCGTCGATCAATTGTTGGACGACACCGCAGCCCTCGCAGTTGACTAGTCGTCGCAATGCCTCGACAGTCATGCGGAGTTCTGCGTTGCGCCTTTCAACCTCGTCGTTCTGGGTGGAGAGCTGGCGCATGTACTCGGCCGCATGGGCGATGACACCAGCTTTGCTGAGAGGTCTGATACCACTGTTGTTGGCAGCGGCATTGTTTTGCGACGCACTAGCAGATGCATATGTGGGACCGATATCCTCCATATCAAGGTTCAGACAAGGCGATGTGGTTGAGGGGACAGCTGCTCGCAGTTGTTCAATCTGGGTGTTTAGATTTTCACGATAACGTCGCTCAATTACGTGGTGCGGCAATCTCTTTTCTTTCGGCGCAGGCTTGACAGGCGGAGGCTCATCAGCTGTGTCGTAGGCTGTGTCGTAGGCCGTGTCGGTACGCGCACGCTTCAGACTGGGACGGGCATCGAAAGGCGGCGAGTCGGCGGGGATACTGATCTCGGTGGTCGGCGTGTCGTTGGGTGAAGTTGTGGTTGCATCCGTCGTTGTCTGGCAGGCCGAGGTGTTGTTGCTTAGGCTTGTGGAGGGGTTGCACACAGTTTGACCGGCGGACCGCGCCGAACCGTTCTGCGGCATGTTGCGAGGGCACAGTGGTGAGTTCCAACAGTCAAATGGCAGTCCTGCTGGACGCTCTGCGGCTCGCTGCCTTCCAGTTTCGCAAATGCTCAGCCCTTCTTCGCTTGGCTGCTGTTGCCATGATGATGTCCTGGATGTGGTAAAGTCGGATTCTGTGCTTTGGTGATCGTGTCGAGATGTCATGGCGACACTATCGAAGCGCTTGCGGTTCAGGACCTGCGCGTCTTGTTGCTCGAGATACTGTGCACACATGTCTCCTTGAGCGGGACGAGGGAGAAGTCTGAAAGGATTGACTCAAATCCGTGCACCGACTGTCTGGTACTGAAGGGGACCACAAACACGACAGCTGGGATTGCAAAGTAACGATCAAGTCCCAACGGATGCTTTGCGTACGAAAGGAAAGCTCGATACGGTTGATGAGATTGAAGAGAAATCCACCTACCTTGGCCAGCGGGCTCGTGGGCGGTATATACGCGTGCTTGATCCATTACTGCTGTCAACGCTTCCGGGATGAATTCTGGGCAGACCCATGGCGATGGAAGGCTACGACATCTTGTTTGTAGGAACGGGCAGCGTGCAAGGTCCAATATCAGGTGATGGCCTGGACCAACAATCCAAACATCACGCCACTGCTCCCGCAAAGGGTACCCAAGTACCCGCGCTAAGGCCTTCTGCTGCTGTTCGGTTGCCTCCGATTCCGAATCCCTCCCTGTCGGCCAATCACGGGGTGCTATCATTCTGCCTCAATACGCGACCAAGAGGAAAATTGCGACAGAAAAAACAACTCACTAGGGCTCGGGCTAAACAGCCACCCAGCCTTACGAGAAAGGACCGACGGCGTGCAATCGTCGTCTTTACTCGAGTCGTAGCACGGTGCATCCCAAATCCGCAAATCCTGCCCTGTTGCGGCTTCGACTGCCGTTGCTCGAAGCTCTCAAAACTCGCTCCCCCACCCGCCTCGACTTTTAGATAACTATATACAACTACACTGTGCTGCTGCAGACTGCCGGCTTGGTTATCTGTACTCCAATCCCTTTCTTTCTCCGTGCTGCAACTCGGTCCGTACGTCGGTGTCTTGTGCGTTAGAACGTGTGCCTGGACCTCTTCGTTTCGTCCCCCTCCATCACCTGTTCTGCCCCTCCTCCTATCACCAGATCAATCACCAGACCTCAAGATAACTATGCCCTGGCGAAACGCGGACGCATACGGCTCCCAGCAATATGCCGCCTTCGCTGACCCGAACGGCTTCAATTTTGCCTACGATGTGGGCTCGGACAACTTCATGAGCCCGTATGCATTTCCTCATATGTCGCCTGAAGCCGCATGTTAGTATACACCCCTCTCTTTACTGTTTCCCACCATCGTCACCCACCAACGTCGTCATGGATCTCCTGTTATCGTCTCCAAGCACACCGTCATACTCATACAGTCTTCCAGGGACGCCAGCATCTCAACAATTCACTACGTCAAATCAGTCAGACTCATTATCACCTCTCGAGATCAGCAATTTCACATCGCCTTCTCAGGATCAAGACCTGCAGTATGCGCCATCTGGGAATGCTTCCGTCCATTCTGATGAGAATTCTGTCGCTGCTTTCGCTGCTGCTCGCCAGTCTTATCTAGATCAGCAGAAGCCTGCGATGCAGATGCCTGATTCTGCCGACTTCTCTCACGGCCAGAAACGCGATGCGTCTTTCTTGGACACTGCACCCTCTCAAAACGATACCGACCGAACAGGTCATAAGCAGCAGGCTACAGCTGCTCCATCCACCTCTCCTTCGGCTGTGCCAATCAAGTCGCGGCAAAGTTCTACCGACGGTAGTCTTGACGAAACTTCTGCCGCTGCTCGTGTTCGCACGACCGACTCCGCTAAAGTACGACACAACATCGTAGAACGACGATACCGCGAGAACATCAACGCACAAGTCGATGTGCTACGTGAGAGCATTGTCGCCACCGTTCACTCGAAGGAAGAACAACAGGGCGGTTCTGCTTCGCGCCTGGGTGCCGATGAGCTCAAAAGACTCACCAAAGCTGCGGTCATCGCAGCGGCCACAAAACAAATCAGACGCGCTAGAACGGAGAACGAACGCTTGCTCGATGAGCACCGCTCGCTGCAGGCTCAGATCCGAGAACTCGAGAGTCTGGTGAAGTGTGGTGACTGCCCGCTCATGAAGCTGACGGTCGATCTCAGCTTGGAGAGTCCTACGCAGCCACCCTGAGCTCTTTTCAGAGTGCAGCTTGTCCACTGATTGGAGTTTTACCCGCCATACCCGCATGCGTCTTCGCTTCGCCAATTGGCATGCATACAAGGGAGGTGCAATCATCTCGTATGAGGGGATCGATCTCGAAGTCTTCCACGACCGAGCCCTGGCGGTACTGATTTAGTGTCGATTGGTTGGCAATACCATGAGCTCTGCAATCCTTCCAGAAGCTTCTATGTTTCTCGGTGAACCTTTGATCGCATGGAGCATCCGAGGTCGAGTGGCCTTCAGTCCGTCAGTGCAGAAATGACTAGAATCGAAAACTCGTCAAGACTGGAGAAGGAGATAACGTGTAACGACATGAGTTCAAGGAGATATCGGCAAATCGCTGCTCTTATGTGTAGACAAAATGAAAATGATTGGGTCGGATTAGAGTCATGACTCTGTGCGGTCGTAAGTGAAGAACGAAACTTCCCCGATGGGCACATGCATCTATATATGCTTCGAGGGAGGAATACCACCACCGTGCAATCAATCACCTTTCTCTCGTTTCCCCCTCGACTATCAGCTAGATGCAACACACGTGCCCTTGCGCCCGCTCCAGATGACGTTTGCATCACCTGTCATCACCCCACGATATGCGTTCGGACCCTATGCGATGAGATCTATCGTTCGGTCTGGCCAACCATGTTGCAGGAATAGGAACCACAGACCCTGATCTCGTCTGTTTTATGAGATGTACTGTGGTACACGCGTGGTTTTTGTCTCATTTGAACCTGCAACTCACCGCTATCGCGCGGTTGACAGGCAGCCACTGACAACCGGATCCGGCTCCCGTATTCATTGACAGCTTCTCACCTCCAGACATCGGCTGTGAAGTTCCCGGAGATGTTGGCTTCCTTCTAGGCAATTGTGATCATCGTGACCTGATATCACCTTAGTTGTCTTGCATGTTCTTGCGGTCGAAGTGCTTGGAGTTGTGGTGAATGCACTACTGAATGCGAGCAATATCCTGTCGGCCAGCGGGACAAGCTTCTCGAGCACAGACACCTCGAGTGGTGGAGATGGGAGGTGAGTGATTGCGGGCAGACCTGCCCCGGCATATATATATCTTGACCGGTCCCTGACCACTTGACAGCCAAGTGCTTCAAATCGTACGATGTACGCAGGAAGTCAAGGTCGGATGAGCGTTTCACATACATGTATCGTTCATATCTAGTGAATGCTGCAGCTCCAGTTCTTTTATTAAAAATTGCTGGCGATGATCTCGAGTAATCCAGGCCTTCAGGCTTCAGCTCAATCCTTAATACTTCAAGACTCGCTCTGTCTGTTGGATCGCGCTTGAGATGCTGGCAATGCGTTGCCTAGGCCGTGGTATTGACCGGTGCTGACCGGTCCCACAATGCTGTGCCTAGTCATGTGAGTCCAGCTTCTGGAATGGAAGCACATTGCTGTTGTGCTTGTCAGAGTCACATCCGATAGGTCTTACCTTTGTTACTTGTCGGCAACTCTCATCCGTTGTCTCGCAAATAGAGGATACTAACAAGTTGTCAATCCCAACAACCAGATCAGTTGAAGGTTTTGTACCTCTTGTCTCGTGGCAGTGCCCCAAGATAGCCGTTGTCATCACGGTATGTTCCTCTGCTATGCGCGGATGACAGGGCCGTGCATGGTTCTTGAATTATCCGACAAAAGCTAGCCATGCCGTTGATCGTCCGAGCGGTGACAGTTCTGGGAGTTGGAGAATGAAAAGGTACGCGCGCGGTAGACTCCGATACATGGAGAGTTGAATGCTTCGCGGAGACCAAATCCGAGGAACGTGTCGATGCAACAACGAACGTTCGGGTGTGATTCAAATCCAAGTAGTGCAGTGCTCGAACGACACCCCCAGGGATGGCAACCCATGTCCACTGCAGGCTTGGTTTCGCTTGCGAACTCGTGCCATCGTCGTTTCAGAAACCAAGTCCTTATCTGTAATAGTGTCATAACATTCTTTGTCTCTCTAAATTTGGCTGCACTCCATATGGTCGGATGGAAAATGCCGCCCTTGCTTGGGGGAGTACTTGGAGATACCGACAGTCTCAGAAGGTCAAGTATTTCGTAGCAGTTTCGATCTCGATGCAGAGCGTCAGCCAACACCTGTGATCCCAACAGTCTACCAGATGCTCGTTGCAGCCACGGGCTCTTTCTCTCTTGCTTGATGGAAAATTGCAGAACGTGCGCACCCTGAATTGGCTGTACGAAAGGTCGATAGCATGCGATGCTGCATGGATCTACTGCTATCAGCCCTACCACTGTATGTAAACTATACATCCTCTGACATGCAGGTCAATCGTTGACCGTAATCGTCATTTGGTCCAAGTGAAATAGAGTAGCGTCGGCCCTATGGGCAGGGGAGAGTGTTGGTATGAAGGATGCGTGAGTCTACACACGGGCATCTGTAAACAGCGATTGGTCAGCTCGTACCTGCCAGAAAGCATGAGACTTTGCTTCGTTCCCGTGATTCCGGTGCGCAGCGCAGCGATTGAGAGTTCGGTGGCCGAAAGGTCTGCTCGAACGCGACGGGAAGAGGACAAGGGTCGGCTGTTGAACGATCTACACCGGATTGGGCAATTGGTCGATGGCGTTGGTGAGGGACGCATCACTTGGTCTCACAAAGGTCAAGCAAGAAGCTGTGAGCAAGCGTCCGCGCCCCGCGCCAGCCAGCCTCCTCCGGATCCTTCCCACCCTTCCCCTCCTTTCTGCCAATTCATTTCTAATCCGGCTCTCGTTCTGCCAGCGGTGAGCTTTGTAGCCAATCCTTGCCGCAGCATTGCCCGAAGGCGCAAGATGCGCAGGAGAGGTCGCATCACCTCGCGTTTGGCTCTCTTTCTGGAGCAACGTAAACACTGTCCGAGACGGCCATATCGGCCATAACGGCATGTGAGTTCTCAGGCCCAAGGTTTGGCCTTGCTGCATGACCCTACGCGGCACGCTGTATCAAAATCGACGCACGCTCAGGGTACGGAGCGAATCCTGAAATGTTGGCCGTCTGGTAACCTCACCGCACTCTCGTCCCTTCAGCCCTACGGCTTTGTGTGGTGGAAGCCACTGGTTGCTGCTAATAATGGGCGGAGTTGGCGACTTGGCTCGGTGTCACTGTCGACCCGCCTGCATGGCTCCTGATGTTCCATTTGCGGAGCGCCTTGGAATGCCGCTGCAGCTTTCACATGGCACTTGCGCTAGACTGTCCAGGGTGTTCATCCTCTTGAGCTTGTCTGTATCCAGGCAGAGAGTTGTGACCACAACAGGCCTACTATATCAGAGCCACATCCCTCAAGGCTGAAGTATGTAGATCCTCAAATCCAACTCGACTATACAAAGTCCGCTCTTCCAACTCTCACCACTCGACTTTCTCTTTCCATCACACTCCATCCTATCCATCACCTTGATACAGACAACATGAACAGACGCTCGGGCTATTCATGCTCATGCTCCCCACCTTCCTCGCACAAGCACCATGCCTCATCGCATCCCACCAGCAGTGCATTCAGTGCCAGTGCAAATCCGGATGAGGACTGGACCAAGATCACAGATCTTGCTGAGCGAAGGAGAATTCAGAACCGCATTGCTCAAAGAAACTACAGTATGCTCATTCTGGCCCGTCTACTTTGGTGCATGTCACTGACAAGCTTCTAGGGAAGAAGCTGAAGAAGCGCCTCGAGGATCTGGAGCGTCGGGCTGCGTCTAGCTCGACCTCGCCCTCACCTGAAGTCAAATACGTCGATCTGGATCTCACAAACCTATCTGGCTTCAAAGGTTCTCCGCACATGTCCCATATACATGAAGGTAGTGGTGTCGAGAGCCGCAGCTATACTTCGAATGGATATGACTACCCTTATTCGCAAGCGCCGGATGACAAGAGAATGTTCTCGTATCAACACACACGCCAACTCTCAACGTCACCGCCGCCATTGTTCAGCTATCAAGCCTACCCGTCTATCGAACAAGGCCAATTCGCAGCCTCAATGTCGAACTACCTATCTTATCCTCTGCCCGTCTCTTCATCATGTATGGTGCCTTCCTCGACCATGACCTACCAAACAAGTATGCCCGCTACGGTGAAGCCGGAAGTTTACGAGGAAGACGACATGAACCCGTTCAGCTTGAGCTATGCATCCATGGCTGGCGTGGATGTGAACAACCAATTCAGCTACCATACACCTGCCATTCACGTAAGCATCTACCACGCTTGTCTTCACGAACTCAACTGACGTCTTCAGCCAGACTCCAGCGCTGTCAGATAGCTTCGAGCATTCAACGACTAGCTCTCCACCTTACGACTACATGAACTTTCCACGCACCCCCCTTCCACAACCTTTGACGCCACCTCTTCGGGTACCTGAAGGTCACAAAGAAAGCCATTGATACCATTAATGATACGACGAAACGAGAATAAGACAGAACGACACAGTCTACTCGGGATATTGCAGACATCTTGCGAGGGCGCAGAGCGATGCGAACTATTAGGGGATACCATACTGTCGCTTGCTAGTCTTGGCGTTAGGGCGCTAGAACGGATGGATCACGGCGCATTTACTTGGTTCAAATCCAGCTTTGTCTTAGTTGTTCCTCAAAGAAAGGAACCATCACCACTACCAAATGTACAATTCTTCCCAATCAATTCACTGCAACGGGCATATCATCTCAAAGGCTCGGTACGCTGGCGTGGCTGCAGCTTTCCCCACCTCGAACCCGTCTTTGACCGTTCGGCCAGGCTAGCGGGAGGATGCGTGGGATGCGTGACCGGTTCGGTGTTACCAGAAAGGATACCGAGCACCAAAGAACTCGAAGGTACATATAGAGCTACAACAGGCTGAGCAGGCAGCAAGTCGAAGGTAAAGTGGAGTGTGCGCAAGCCACAAGGGGAGGAGCTCGAGTCTGAATTGCCAAGCAGAGCTCGAAACAACCAACCACAGCTCGCGCAACCAACGCCAGAACATCTACCTTCTATTTGCCCGATACAAACCACCCAACTTCAGCTAAAAATACCGCAATGAACAAAGAAAAGAACCAGACCTTGTTCGGAGGCAGTCGGTTAGTAATGTTGCATGCCTTTGGCCCTGCGGGAAGCTGAAAAGTCTACGCCCTACAGGTCTTGGAAAGCCGAAGACTGGACCGCAAGCGACGATCGTGTACGTGGTGGGAAATCACAGGTAGGAAGACTAGCCGCATGTGTGTTTTTGAGCTTCCAGACATGCTAAAACAGTGCTGCGCAGTCTTTCCTCGAATGTCACAACAGCACAGGGCGATTCCATGGCAATCTCGACATTCAAACTCTTGGTGGCGCGGGATTTGCAAGCCAGCGATCTACGGGCGAGGACAGAAGCTGGGATCTGTCTGCCTATGCAGGAATCGTGCTCGACATTGCAGAAGCGGACGGTAAGTTTCCTATCTTCCTGAATCATGCCACTCGATTATGAGTACAGGAACCCAAGCTCTAAATCTGAAAACTCGCAGACAAAAGATACACCTTCATCCTCAAGGACGAACTGCTTCCCCGCAATCCAGACAATGGACGTGAACAAGCCACTATCTCGTGGGAGTACGATTTCAAGCCTTGTTTCGGGGAAAGCAGTCTCGAGAAAGGTGGCCTTGTATTCGTTCCATGGTCTGGTTTGAAACCAACCTATCGCGGTAAAGAAAAGGAGCATGCGGATCCCATCAACCTCAAGACGATTAAGCGGATGAGTATCATGATGAGGAGGTAAGTCTATTGGACCCGCGTTCGTGATTCTTGATTATTCATATCGCGTTGCAGCTTCTTTGGCGACCAGGAGGGTCCGTTCTCTCTAACCTTGCGTTCCATCTCTGCGGCCACGAGCTCACCGGTCGAGCCCGGCAGACTCGAACAGGGTGCCGCAAGGTCTGCAGCAAGTAACACCAATCGATGGACATGGTATCGCCAATCGTTTACTGTAAGTGGATTTGAACAACTCAACTTGATCGAGCGGTGATTAACCCTCGTGCAGGTTGCATTATCGCCGTGGCGCATCTGCGGGCTCGCTTTGCTTGCGACTGCACTATTCTGCGTACATCGCAGCAGTTCGCGAGCAGCCTGATTTCAAGTCCGAGCGAAGAACTAAAGGGTCGCACTGAATGATGAATGGTCTTGCTTCCAAACCCAAGTCGTACAGTTGGGTGCGCGTGGCCTACTCGTACAGAGCCACCTTGTTAATGTAGAAAAAACGGAGTGTAGTGCAAGATAGACCTGTATCTGTTTTACCAACCCCTTGGGTCAGTACGAACCAAGGCGACACGTGGTTTGTATAACAACCTCTCGGAATGCTGCCGCTTTGGGATCATGCATAGCATACGCTCTTTGACTGCTCGACGATAACAAGCCGCGCGCAATCAGGTCGCTCCACCTTAACGACGTGTTCAAGCCTTGTGACTCGGCGACGCCGAAACAGAGCAAGATACAAGGCACACCGGTCGGCCTTTGCCTGTCACAATATGGCATGATAGCGATTATAACAATTGTCATAAAGCATGTCGTGGACTCGAGGGCATAGAAACAACCAAGAGTTGCACAACACTTTGCCCTCGTTTCGGCAAGCCATCGCCCCGGTTCTCAGGGTCATCGGCGGTCGGCGCACGTTGAGGGCCGGCACGCATCTGCGGCGACTAAAGGCCCGATCAGATAGGCGAAGACCGCGAGTCAATTGGAAAGCAAATCTACCAGTTGTTGTGAAAGGAGCAAAAGTTTCTTGAATCGTGAGTCGATACGAATAACCTCTTTCCAATTTAAGATTAAGGAGGCGTGTTGATGGAAGCCTTGTAGAATGTGTTGATTGATGGCAAGCAGCGATTACAGCACTCAGCGGCAGTGATGCTGTTCATGGTGCAAAGAGTCACAAGAGCCAGCTAGGAGTATCACTTGATTTATAATCTCGATACGAAGGTACTGCGCGAAGCATCTGACCCCTCAGCGAAGATCAAAGGTTGCTGTATCCATCTCAAGCCCCGTGCTAAGGTTTGTTGCGCAGTTGTAGAAATGCACACTCTACAAGGTGGTGTCGCGTCCAGTGTGAGCGCATTGAGGGAGCTGCTCTCCATGGAAGCTACAGGCAATTCGGAACATCTGTGCAATTCAGCAGTACAACGTGGTTCATCACGATTGCAGAAAGCAGATTGAGAGTGACAAACTTCAGCACATGGGCTCGTTCCGCCAACGACGTTTGAGAAGTGCTTGTCCCAAAAAGCAGATGCGCTCGGATCCCTCGGCAGCTTCTATCAGATGAGGCGTTCTGGGCACTACGCCTCCCGGACGCCAAAGAAGCGAGAGCTTGCATAAAGATTGCATCTGGCCACTCACGACCAATGAGATCGCAGGAGCCGTGCTGCCCATCAGCATAATCCGTTCATACCGAGCAATCGGGACCTCGGTTCTCCGTTTTGACGCCTCGTGAAATAATGAAGCCTATCCGTCAACCGAACAGCGTTTGCCATGTTGTCATCGCAACACCTGAAGGCCTTTTCTTCATATTTAAGACATTTCCCCTCTGTGCCACCACTCGTAGCTCTAGAATTTCTCGAACATCTTCACGACTCGTACACTGGCCTCTGGATCATTGTCCTGCTAAACGGACTCCTGGCTTACCCCGGATAAACAAACCACTTTTGATCTCGTCACATATACACCAGTCCAACAATGGAGAAGTCGAAGGACGTTGAGGCCGGCAAAGGCCCATCATCAATCCCTCACTGGCGCTTGGTATTTGACCAAGGCCTTGTTACCGATGAGGTTATGAACTGGAAATATGCTGGTTCTGGAACGGACGAGGACCCTTACGTGGTCAATTGGATTGATAACGATCCCCGCAACCCGATGCTGTTTTCGAAAGTCAAGAAATGGCTCCTTACCGCCCTGGTCGCTATTGCAACACTGGCAGTCGCCTTTGTGTCTTCTGCATACTCTGGTGGTATCAGAGAGATCCTGGCAGAGTTCGGTGCTTCGCAGGAAGTTGGCATTTTGGGTATTTCTCTCTTCGTTTTGGGATTCGCCATTGGCCCGTAAGTATTCTAACCCCATCTAGAGTTAGAATAGGGCTAATAGAGACATGAACAGTCTATTGTGGGCACCGCTTTCAGAAATCTTTGGTCGTCAAGTCCTTTTCATTACCACTTACGGTGGCTTGACAGCTTTCAACGCTGGTGCAGCTGGCTCCAACTCCATGGCAACTTTGATCGTTCTCCGATTCTTCGCTGGTGCCATTGGCTCGTCTCCTCTTACCAACGCCGGTGGTGTCATCGCCGACATGTTCTCGGCTCAAGAGAGAGGTTTGGCTATGACTCTTTTCGCCGCAGCTCCTTTCATGGGACCCGTTCTTGGACCTATCGTCGGAGGTTTCGTTGGTGAGACTGTTGGCTGGAGATGGATTGAGGGTGTTATGGCAATCTTGTAAGTTTTGCTTGCTTTTTGAAGTTTTGGCATCGTGTCTAAGCACAGCCATGTCGTGCATGTGCCCTTGCTGACAATTCCCAGTACTGGTGTCCTCTGGATCATCGGCTCGCTTCTCATTCCCGAGACCTACCCTCCCGTGCTTCTCCGCAAGCGTGCTGCAAGGATGTCCAAGATGACCGGCAAAGTCTACCGCAGCAAGGGCGACGTCGACCAAGGTCCCACTACTTTCGGCAAAGTCTTCTCGACCTCTCTTCTCCGTCCCTGGGTTCTACTCTTCCGCGAGCCCATCGTCTTCCTTCTTTCCATCTACATGGCCATTATCTACGGTACTCTGTACATGCTGTTTGCTGCCTTCCCTATCGTCTATCAGCAAAGTCGTGGCTGGAGCCAGGGTATTGGTGGTCTCGCTTTCCTCGGTGTTGCTGTGGGTATGCTCATGGCTGTCGCATACTCTGTCTGGGACAACAAGCGTTACGTCAAGGTTGCCAATGAAAACCAAGGCTTCGCTCCCCCTGAGGCTCGTCTTCCTCCCTGCATCCTTGGTGGTATCTGCTTGCCTATCGGACTTTTCTGGTTCGCCTGGACCAATTCGCCCTCAATCCACTTCATGGTCTCGATCGCTGCTGGTGTACCTTTCGGTTTCGGCATGGTGCTCGTCTTCTTGGGCATTATGAATTACCTCATCGATGCCTACACGATCTTCGCTGCCTCGGTCCTTGCAGCAAACTCGGTTTTGCGTTCGCTCTTCGGTGCCGCCTTCCCCCTGTTCACCTCACGTAAGTTCGCATGAGTTTTCCATTCCAATGTAGCACAAGCTAACAGACTCAGAAATGTATGACAACCTTGGAATTCACTGGGCATCGACTATTCCTGCTTTCCTAGCCCTTCTCTGTGTTCCCATGCCTTTCCTCTTCTACAAGTTCGGACCCAAAATTCGCGAGAACTGCAAATACGCCAAACAGTCGATGGAATTCATGCGTAACATGCAGAAGCAGATGGCAGGAGGCGAAAGCAAGGAAGATGAAGAGAAGGAAGAGCAAGAGGCCTTTGACTACTCATACGAATCTGAGTCTCACGGTGACGCCGAGACCCCCAAATTCGAGGAGATCAAGACTGGCAACGACAGCCAAGGACTCGGGGGTGCCAGATTGTCTCGCACTTCGACCTACGAGCACTCGCCCTACGACATTGACCGTGTCAACACGAGAGAGTCGTTCACCAAGCCTCGTTCCAGAGCATCCAGTCTTCGTCGCGGTGCTTAGTCACATCACACATTGCGAGAGCACTTACTTCACATTGCATCACTTTTGTATTAGCGCGGAGTTCTGGGATACCAAAAGTTTGATGCTACTTGAAAGCATTATTTGATTAGGAGACGGTTCATGATATCCCCACTAGACTTTTAAAATACTTTAATACCTACTTTCTACTCCCAAACTGCATTGACCCCATACGGATGTGATAGTTCTCGTTTACATAGAATCTACAGAAGGCACGACCTCATGTATTCTTCAAAGAGTCTGCAACGATGTTGTGCTCAGTGCCGATACATGAATGCTTGCTCTGTAAGGAAGCGCGTGTGCTCTAAGTTATGACTTCAAGAGTGCCGAGAAATTTGTGTATTACAGAGCTAGATTCTGCTGACGCTTCGGTCCCATTCGCAAGATAGGCTAGATAGGCCAAAACAGGAGTAGAATCTCTCAATCTGAAAATCGGCGACTGAGCAAGCTCTCTACAAGAAAATGCCATGACTCGTCATTCTGAGCGGCTGCCGGCGGCAACAAAGTTGTGATAGCGTTTCGGGATTAAACTCTTGGTGATCGGATAGATGACCGCGCTAGAAATAGGGCCGGTGTAACAGAATTGGCCTCAACACTTTTCAACAAAGACTGATAAGTATTTGTGCGGAGGTGAAGAGGAAGCTGTCAAAGCAGCAGAAGTTGTTCAAAGCAATGAACGTCAAGTGGTCCAAACAGAGTGGGTTAGAAGCTGGAGATTCAGAGAATCATGGGTGGCCATCAATGTTCTCGGGCGCAAAGAAGAATGAAGCAAAAGTCAAAACATGACCGGAGCCAAGACGCGGTGAGGACCCTGAATGACGCTGAGGCGCGCCGGCAAGGGATGGGATTTTCATGACGACAAGTCAACAAAAAAATGTTGCCCCAGGGAGAAGAATCGGATCAAGATGAGGTGATTTAGCAAATTGCCGGCCAGGGTTCCGACGCAGTTTCATCTGAACAAAACCCCAGTCTCTTCCCCATTGTCTCTTCTCCAGATACTAGAGTCGCCCAGAAAGAGAAGAAGAGACACAAGCATGGTCTTGACACTACCATTGGAACTGCAGCAGCAGATATTCCAGTACCTCGATCCATGGTCGTTCTACGCGTCGCGTAACGTGTGTCGCTACTGGAAGTACGCCTCCAGAGATGCCGTCACGCTGGCCAACCAACTAGGACAATTGCCCATCGAGCCAACGACATGGGCAAAGAAGGCAGACTCAAAACGAAGAGAGTCCGTGTATGATGAGGCGGCAAGGGCGCTGATGCTGGGCATGCGTGTCAAGGCTTCAGCATCGTCCGAGAACAGTCTCTCGACCAGACTCGACAAGAGCAAGCTCGCTCTCTCCAAGGACGGCAAGCGAGCTGTTTCATTGCACGAACGCACCATAACACACTACGACCTGAGCACGCCCGAGCCCACGGTCATCTCCACACGCCCAATCAACGACCTCCGCACCGCCATCGGAGGAGGCCCATGGTTCAAGTGCGCACCAACAGCCATGTACGAGCTGGCTCTCTCTTCCGACGGACGTATGCTGGCCATCGCCCTGGAACGCACTATCCAAATTTACGACTTGTCAGCGCCCGCAGACTCTTGGCCTGTGTCTTCGTACATCACCTCGGCCACCGGCCACTACATTGCCGCTCTGGACTTCGAACACAACGACAGCCTGCTACGAGTGCAGCTGAGCAACAAGGGTGTTGTCGTCTATCTCGGCTCGCCTCAAGAGGGCAATCCTGGTTTGGAGCATTGGCAAGACAAGGGTGGCTTGAAGCACGCCTTCCTCGACGCCAGCAAGCTTGCTCTGCCATCAACAGAAGCTGTCGAGGGCGCTCCTGCCGTATCACAACGCTTGGCTGGCCTCCAGCTCTTGCGCCCGTTCGCAAATGGCTGGCTTGTAGCTGCTCAGAAGCATGCCACCAATGTCCCGTCAGGGTCATACTGCCTGGCCTACGTTCCTTTCAGCCAAGTCCACGGACATGTCCTCACCGCTGAGCGCGCTGTCACCATTCTCGAAGACCTCCCCGTCCATTTGTCCGAGCATATCCAGCACCTGTGGCACGACCTGCCTTCTGCTCACATCAACCATCCCCACTTCGCCCTGTCACCTAACCACTCTCTGCTGGCCATGTCCGAGAACGACTCTACCGCTACAACATCGCCTTCTTCGAACCGTGTCTTCCTCTACCGTCTGCCCTCGGCCCAGAAGCTCATGGAGACACTCAAGCCTCAACATCCCCTGCTTCAAAAACTTGAGCCGGAAGAAGAGTTCAAATACCAAATCAAGCGTCTGCCTACTAGCCTTGGCTCTATCTCTGGCAAGGTTCTCGACTTTACCTTCGAGTCAGTTGGTCGCGATACCGAATCTTCGCTGGCTGTTACAGCTGTCACCGAAACCGGTGCTATGACCTGGACATTGCTGGACAATTGATCAAGTCATAGTTCACCAATACTTTCCCCTCATGTTTCTTCTTTCCACCAACTTCACCACCTCAACTCATCTTTCGACCATTAGAGCTTTTTTCCTTTTATCTTGTTACAACATTAGACGCATTATAGACGGAGTTATAGACGGCATAGAAGGAACTCATAGATACCCCAACATACACTGTATACATACACGACAGACTATACATCATCTCCCAAAATGCTCTTTTTGACTTGTACATTCAATCTCACTCCTGCTGATATGATCATGGCGTCGATGCACGCAGCCAGCCAGGCGAGTGAGCGTTCCAATGAGAGATTCGATTATCATACATGGATTAGCAAAAGTTCCTCAACGGCCAGCCTGAATCTTCGAGGGCAAAAGACTTGTGCACCTCGCCACAGTCTACTCAGCAAAAGGAACAGCTCCTCTGACAAGGAGCAAAAGAGGAAGCTCTCCATCGGGGAATCGAACCCCGGTCTCCCGCGCTTGACGAGATTTTACTCTTGACAAGCGGAAATCATGACCACTAGACCAATGAAGATAAGCCAGCTGAGCTGGTATTGGTTGATGAAGCAATTTCTGAGTTCCTGGTATATGATCTACTGTGTGCCACGAGCTTGCGTTCACTACACCCGTCGCGTGTCGTGGCGAAACGCGATTGAAGCATGGAAGGCATGCTGCACGAGGAACGAGTAGCCTTTGCAAGTGGAAGTGATGTCTCACCAATGCAACAAGTCGTGAATGGTTTTGAAGAGCGTTGGCAAGTCCCAAACCATTATCGAGGACTCGTCATCCTCTTCTTCATCTGTCTCTGACATCTGGTTTAAGTTTGACAAGACGGCAGGCTTCAACGGGAGAAGGGGGAATTTATTTGCGAGGCGTTCCCATGTTTCTTGAAACAACGTTCTCGGTCTTACCTTTTCTTATCGAGACCACCACGACTCACGAACACGAATTCGTCGCTCTTCCGATTTGATCCCGCCAAGCCTGGTTGCCTGTCACTAAAGTCGCATACCGACATCTTTTGTCTTCTCGACTCGGCCGAGCGCTTCAATAGTCAACCCCATAACTCGCCCACGTGCCGACTCGGTCTTAATTAATAGCCACTTCAAACTGGTGCAGGTTCACAGGATCTACAAATTGTCAGGCTCGGCTTACGTGGGGAAACGACTCCGTCTACACTCAACGCGCGCGAGCGCCGCGACCGCTTTGCTCACAGCCACTGATGCGCCGCTCACTGTCGCCATTGCTGGTGTTGCCGGGGTTTCTCAGCTTCACTGTAGCTATCCCGTCGTATCAGTCAGCAAATGCGACAGAGAGGGACGACAATGGTACGAACGCGGACGTTGGGGCAAACAGCAAGTCTGCGTCTCTTGAGAGTTTCTGCGCTGCGCAATTGAGCAGTTTCACGGCGACATATCAGAGTACGGAGATTGCGACTAGCAGATGGACTTGGTATGAAGGATTTGGGCCGACGGACTCTGCTGGGGATTTGACTGGATCTGTCACTTCGCAGACTTACTGGACCAGCACCTTCTTGTGTAAGTATTGTGAAATGCAGGACATCCTCTTCGTCATCCGCCTGTTTTTACTGTTTTCGGTGTTTTCTTTGCTCGGCTTTCCGATTCCCATTATTGTTCTTGTTCTCTGCTCTTTTGCTTTATCACCAGTCTTATCTGCCGTTTCTCTCACGTGCTTGCGACTTCCGTTCCAATTGCGTTCAGCACTGCTTTTATCACTGCTCTTCTATCAATGGGAACCCTCAGCATATACTGTTCTCTTCCTTCCACTTACATGGTGCGGCGCTGATTTTCGTCAGATACCCAATATGCCTTTCGTGCATACACGCCTGTACCACCATGCTGTGGTTCATGCTATATGACGGCAGGCACGATCGACTTCTACTTCTGGCCTGATCAAGCAACACCTACGGCGCCAGCTCCGGGTCAACCCAGTACCAGTGTCAACGCAGACGGCTTCACGTTCACATCACCCAGCGTGTATATGGCTTTCAGCTCTCTCGCTGCAAGCGACAAATGCGGACAAGTAGGCGATATTTGGACTAGCACCACAATCGCTTTCGACCCCACAGAGATCACCACTGCACAACCGATCACTACCCTGACACAATACGAATCCGACTACGTTTCTGACGATGGCTCGACTTACAGAAGTATGGGTGATGCAGTCACAACAGAGCCACCGCCGAAGTTGGTGAATTACGATGAAGTAGGACAGAACTGCTCTACAATCCCTGGATACGTCTACTGGCCTGACAACCCGATCAATGCGGCAAATGCATTGTACCACCCGGACCCTTGCCATCCTGTCATCCTACTGCCGCCCAGACTCATTAGCATGCAACACCCTTGGGTCAACGCAAACTGTGGACCTTCACCGGGAATGAGTGGAGCCTACGACCCGCCAAGGGTGTTGACACCAATGCTTACTGGCACCGAACTCGCCACACCGACGCCGCACTGGGGAGGTCGTGTCAGTGGAGATGGAGATGCCAGTCCTGCGTCGAGTGCAGAGGCTGTTGCACCTAGCACTACCACAAGACCCGTCTCCACCGGCGTGACTGCCGAATACGCCTCTGCAGATCCTTCGTCTTCTGCAGCAGAAAGCGTTGCTACCGTGACTTTGACCGCAGATGCTGTAACGACTGCTATTTTGGTTTCTGGCAAGCATGTCGGCACCGACTCTGTCACTGGTGTGGCAGCAGCTATCCTCAGCGGTCTCGGTGGTACTGGCACTGGATCTGGATCTGATTCAGAAGCTGCATCTCAGGCTGTGTCGCAAGCTGCATCTGGACATGCGTCTCAAGTTGGAGAAAGTCCTTCCAAGTGGAATCCCACACAAGCTATTGCTGCGATCGTTGTCACAGCTTCTTCTGCTATTGCTCCGTCTAGCAGTGGGAGTGGCAAGAAGGTGTCGAGCAGCAGCAGTTCCATCAGTAGATCTTCTTCGTCTGCTGCATCCGCCAACACTGCCTCGACTACAGCGGCAGCGGCTGCTACATCCAGCGGTGCTGCCGCATCTGGCACTATCGCTGACTCGGCGATCTGGTCACTTCTCGCACCACTTCTTCTCTTTTGGATATGAGATTAATGACCGAAGGTTGATATTATCGCATTCCGATGTCCTCTGATATATTGTTAATAACTTTGTTCCTTTTTCCTTTGTCTCCTAATACAGGTTGGTTCTCGTTTTTAGATATCCACAGTTTGGTTGGCTCTTTGGTGTTTTATGGCAAAAGCTAGTATGAGTGTATGTAGTTGTATGAATGTCTCTTTTTCTGAAAAGGTTCTGTACTGCCTCCTGTGCGTTGGAGGCATGGAACCAATGGTATTTCGGCGAGAGATGGTCATATCACCATACGATATAGCACTGCGTTGTCTGGAGAAACTCCAACATGAATCAGGAAGACGATATTGACTCATCAAGCACTTATCAAGCCGTAACAAGTCACCACTAAGTACACTCAGCCATCATACGGTCAACTCTGATGCGATATCAGACCGACCAAGGACACGTCGTCGCTGGCTGTGTCATTTGGTTCCTGTCAGGGTCACCCCCTCAACGATACGTTTGCTCTTCAGACAAACACAATGACAGCGTCATGGAGATGACTCCGTGACGCGCCCCAAATGGCCGTTCGCGTCTCCCTTTCACGCGCCCAATTCCTCTCTCAAACATCCCCACACTACCACATCTCCATCCTCTCACCCTCTGACAGCTTGCCGACTGAACGCACACCAGTTCCAATGGCTCAACAAACACAAATTTCCATCTCCGCGCCCACACTCGAAAACGCAATGCCGCATTCACCTACCCTCGCCGCGAAACGATCACACGAGCAGATTGAACCCGTTACAGAAGCGGCACCGGTGTTGAAGAAAGTCAAGACGAATGATGACGACACGCATGAGGTTGTCGATACAAAGATGGAGGATGTCGGAGCAGTAAAAGGACAAAAGGAGGTTCAAGAGATGGAACACAGTGCTGCATTGGCTGTGTTGGATGATGGGGTCAAGGAGAGTGATGCTGCCAGTGGGAGGAGTGCTTGGTGTATGGAGCTGGGAGAGTATTGAGACCGACGAGTGCGGCTCCTTGCTGAATGAGCAGGAAAGGAAAGGCAGAGGAAGAATTGACGAAGCAACAGAACCTGAAGCAGTAACAACCTCGAGCAGTGAGACCACGCGACCGCTACAAGCACATACAACAGCGCGTCCGCAATTAATGTCTGCATATTTACTATACCTAGGCGAAGATGGCTGCTAGATACACAAGCGTTTGAAGCCACGGGCTGTTCACCATACGCCGGCGATGGTTGAGCGCAATTGGCCCCTCAGGGCTTAGAAGGTCATCCACCAAACCTGAAGACCATCAGAGACATTGGTCAGAATCAAATATGTGGATTACAAAGGGCTGCGCAGAACAGAAGGCTGAACTATCATGCTGCCACTCTCGTCAAATCACACAAGACCCTTCGTGTTGGCTTACAAGCATCAACAAACAAAATTATGAACCAAACAATGGTCTCATTCCGTACAAGCTCTTCAAAATTCGTCTAGTAGTACCTGTTTTCTAAGTACGTGTATAACTCCGAGTACTTAAGTGAGGCTGATTTGTGATGGTCTGGAACGCTGATCATCATGGCCCCACCAGTTTCCAGCAGCGATCGTCATCAAAACGTCACTCGCGACTTCCATAAACAGAGAAATAAATACTCTCTTCCACCTCGCTTCTCTTCTGCAGAGCAACAAAACCTCCTGATTGTAATCAAAATGTCGAATTCCAACTTCCAGCTCAGCAATGTCTTCGATGTCAAGGGCAAGGTTGCCCTCGTCACCGGTGGTGGCTCGGGTATTGGCTTGATGGTAATAAGAATCACCATGTTTTCTACGAGTGTACATTGTACTAATGTTTCCAGGCCACCCAAGCTCTCGCTACCAACGGATCCAAGGTCTACATCGTTGGCCGCACCGAAGAGAAGCTCAAGACTGTCAAGCAGACCTACGGCAAGGACATCTCCGGCGAAATCATCCCTATCGTTGGCGACGTTACCAAGAAGAGCGAGATTGAGAAGCTCGTTAAGGAAATCGAGTCAAAGGAAGGCTTCCTTGACATACTTGTCAACAGTATACATTCCCCTTCCTACTTGCACGGATCACTGCTGACATTTTCTAGACGCTGGCATTGACGCCGGTAAGCTGACCCCTGACGGCAAGGACGCTGAGGAGATGAAGAAGAACCTCTTCGACGAAGACAGGTATGAATCTTATCTCTCCTGCCTTTGTACAGTACTGATTGTTTCGTCAGCTTCGAAGACTGGAGCGATCTCTACACAACCAATGTCATTGCCCCCTTCTTCTTGAGCACCGCCTTCCTGCCCCTATTGCAGAAGGCTACTGAGCGCACACACGGCTGGTCTGCTACTATCATCAACATCTCATCCATCTCTGGTCTCGTCCGTATCTCTCAGGGCCACTTCAACTACAATGCCTCCAAGGGTGCCGTGGTTCACCTCAACAAGATGCTCTCGGCTGAAGTCCAGAGCAGCGGCCTGAAGATCCGCATCAACGCTATCGCTCCTGGTGTCTTCCCCTCGGAAATGACTACTGGTGAGAGCAAGGATGATCAGAAGAGCGAACTGCCCAAGGAGCACAAGGGAGATCTGCCTTCGCAGAGACCTGGAAAGGAGTCTGACATGGCCGCCGCAGTACTGTTCTGTGCAGCCTGCCAGTACCTGAACGGGCAAAATGTCCCTGTAGATGGAGGATACCTCATCCAGACTGGTACCTAGGCGCACAGTAACAGGCTACGAACCATCACGAAGAACTCATGACAGAAAACAGCATGTAATTAATGAGCACCATTATGAGAGACCAAAAAGTGTTTTCCCTCCACCATCATTTGATAATTTCATGCCCTCCTTCGTGATTTTAATACTAGGCTTTCATTGTTTCTATGATCACAAAGCTAAACAACATGTTACAGGACTAATGGTTGACCGAGTCATATGAATATGTTTTGTGAAGCAATTGTGCACACTATTATGCAGCCTGATCAAATTACTCGCGCCGCAATGCGCCTCGGCTTGGCGCTTGTGGTCGTCGGAGACAACACATATCCATAGCCACTCAAGATATCTCGAAGCTTTCTGAACTTTCAAGTACAACAACGGAATAGTCTTGATTATTCAGATAAACTGAGGCAATCATGTCGACCGCACAAGCTTCACAGAGCTCGAATCCCAACCCAAATGCAAGTGCTCTACTATGGGGTAAGGTCAGCTACCAACTGTGCTATGATCAGACTGATGAATGAACAGACGACAGAAGCCGTCAATGGTTGTTAGCCGAGTCGCGGCCTATTCGAGATCTGTTGGAGGTATGTTGCCACTTCACGTCTCACATTGATTCTTGACTAAGTCCTGCAAGCAATCTACAAGAGTAAAAGGATGTATCATGTAGGTCACCAGAACTCAGACACCAGAACCACTTCTACGTGCTGCAGAAGACACATCCAGGATACTGACAAGTGCTTCTGTCATGAAGTTTCACAGAAATCGAGCACTTCCAAGGCCAAGGACGCAATGCTTTGCGAGACACTATCATGATGCGCTTTCCCAACACACCACAAATGTTCTGGTCAAGGACATGTGCACTTCACAATGGTTTCTTTGGTTGCGATCATTCTCTTCCTTCAGCCACAACACAATACTCGACCTACTTCCGTTTGGCTGTCAAGACCCCGCAGAACCAAGGACTGCCGGATTATGATTCGCCATACGGCAGTTTATCCTACGAATGGTCGGAGATGGGATTTTTATCTGCTTCTTCCACGACTTGGAATGTTATGATATGCTTCAATGTGCCTCAGAGCATTATCACTGGGTTGCAACCGACATTACCGACGCTGTTGGGAGATATTCTGGGACCGTATGCGTTGCATATACCTTTGTTGGAACAGTTGGTTGAGCTATACGACATGAGTGTCTCGTACACGGGTGGTACAGTTGACATACTCGAGAAGGTAATAACACATTGATGCTACTTAACCCATGGTAAGAAAGCAGACGAGCTAATTGCGTTGCGCAATCTAGGAACTTACAAAACCTGGATATCACGAAACCGAAACTACAGCTCCTGGAGCCCCCTCAGCCTCGGAAAAACAGCGCAGAACTCAGCTTGCAGCCATGTTCGAGATTTCAAACCACATCACCCACTTGATCGAAACAACACAAATTGCCGCCGAGACAGTCGATCGCATGAGATTGGAATGCGAAAGCTACGCTGCTGTCCAAAAACCTGTCAACTTGTCACTGGCGCCGAGAGCGCGCAAACTCGCCTTCCTACACAGTATGCTGAGAGGACTTTCTGCACGTACTAGGTCTAACGAGAAGGAGTTGGCTGGAGCGCAGAGTTTGGTATGTTGATGTTGTCCTTATTCAGCTGATATCAGTCCACAAGGAGAGAATACTAATGAATTTGATGCCGCAGTTGACGAATATGATTGCTCAGGATAATCATGAGGTCTTACAGCGATTAGCTGCTTCGAATAGCGACTAAGCGTAAATCGCAATAGCAAAAGCCTTTTCCTAATTTAGCTACCTCTCCCTCTAGAAGAGTTTCGCACGAGTTACAGGAGGCTGAATAGCACAGATTAGCGGCGCCCGAGAAAAGTGATATAGTGGCTCCTCAAGGCTCAAAGGATTCGAAGTTTCAGCCACGCCTGCGGGGGCGGCTAACTTGCATATACTAGGGCTCAGCCTTCATGCACCTATATCATGCAAGCAGGCGGTCTGAGAGCTGAACCCCAACATAAGATGACTTCAGCTTCCTCCTGCTTTTGCGCTTTGGTAGGTACTCTTGTTGCAATATCATTGATGTGACCGACGTTGCTTTGATAAATATGTCTGTTCCTCCATCGTCTCAGTCAGGCTCTTCAATAAAACCAGTTTCATTCCCTGATCCGAAAGCACTCGTGTATGGTAGGTTTTTGGGCTTCCCAGAGCGGGGTGAACATCGCTGATATTCGGAAAGACAGAGGAGTCTGTAAGTGGAATATAGTGGGCGACTCTCCTTTGGATGTACTCAAGGTACGATGGTATAATTCTTGCGTGTGAACACTACGTTAACTGATATCTGCTCCAGTCCAAGAATGAAGCATGCATAATGTACGAATTTGTGTTCTTTATACCGAGTGATGTTTCATGCATCAGTTCGTAGAGACCATGAAATATCGATACTGACGGATCACCTACTCGAGTAGTTTCACCCAGATTGGAAAGTTTACCAAAGATACCAACCAACAGAAGGAGCTGTCAAAATGGTTCCCACCTATACCAGATATGTTTTGGTCGGAAACTGGTGTGAAACACAATGGGTTCTTTGGTTGTCATACTTCCACCATGCCTGCCCCAAAGTTGCCGATCCACACTGCGGACGCTGCCACTACAAGACAAGAAACACCAAACCCAACTGATGCTTCTGGCCAAAAGAGCACCTCGACGTCAAGTACGACCTTGACATCTGATAACGAGGCCACTTCTCGCGACCCAACCCTAGGCTTCGATATCCAAACCACCTGGACGTATTTCCGTCTCATCGTCAAGATTTTATTGACGGAACCACTCGCAGATGGCACTCTTCCAGAGGGCGAGATAAAGTATGGCTGGGCTGAGATGGCATTCCTCAGTTTTTCAAACGCACGCAGAACTGTGATGATTTGCTTCGACATGCCGGACGATGTTCCCGAAACCTTGCTGAAAACTCTCCCTGAGAGTCTCCATGAGTTCGATGGACCATTCGGGTTGCACATACCAGTACTAGAGCGACTGGTCAAGCTTTACGACAAGAGCATATGGGGTATGGCGAAGACAGTCAGAGCGTTTGAGAAAGTAAGCCGAGTCTACAAGGCCGAGTCTGGTATCAGTACTAACACGTTGCCAGCAACGGGAAAAAGACTCGAAACCAAAAGAATCGAAACCGGGTGCCTCTAGCCCGCAAGACTCTACTAAACCTGACACACTGTCTGTCACCTCCGGTGCTCCTGGCCCAGTGGTTCCCGACCCCTCTGACCCTCAAGAAGCAAGAGCCCAATTCCAGCGTCTGTTTGCCATATCTCGTCACATAACTCATTCTGTCGAGACCGTTCAAGTCGCTGCCGAGGTCCTGGAGCAGATGAAGTCGGAATGCAAGCTACTCCTGGAAGTTGATCTACAAGGGAGACTGCAAAAATTGAAATGGTTGCAGAGTATGCTAAAAGGCCTGTCGGCACGCTCAATATCCAATGAGAAGAGATTGGCGAGCGAGCAAACATTGGTAAGTCAACCATATATACATCCTCCCAGCCCAAATATGTAGTGATGTACTGAAGCAAGGCAATAGCTTTCAAACATGATATCTCAACGCGACAGCGAGGAAACGAAAAAGCTTTCCATCTCTAGCGGGGAGATCGCAGTGGCTACGGCTGTGGACAGTGAGGCTATGAAGTCCATCGCGTTGGTTACGATGACGTTCTTGCCTGCGACTTTTGTTACCGTGAGTCTTCCCTTCCTTCCTAGTTGAGTGCTTCCTTATCCAGAAATCAATCATGCTAACCAACAATCAATCAGGCTTTTCTCGGCATGAACTTTTTCACCGTCAACTCGGAGAAGCCAGAAGGACACCTGAAGTCGTCGAAGGACGTGTGGATCTTCTTCGCCGTTGCTGTACCACTGACTATTGTAGTGTTATTACTGTATCGGTGGTGGCAGATCAGGAGAGCGAATCGTAAAGGCGATATTGAGAAAGGTGGAAAAGAACTCTGATAAACCCAGAAGATGTACGGAATGTGGATATGGAAGAGGGGTTCCTAGAACGAAGAAGGTGTTACTGTATCTTGGACTGGGAGGATGTTGGGCTAGTACGAGGAAGGAGTGAAAGCCTTTTTTGAATTTCCTACCACGTCTACTTTCAACGTCTCATTTTCAATTTCAACACCACCTTCGACGTTCATTGCCATCGAAGACCACAGGCAAGCGATGACGGATACGGCCGTATTCCATACCATCGGTGAAAACAAGCTTCGCCACACGAATCCTTCGACATCGAACCACTAAAGAATAGCGTCATACCATAATATAGCATTATATAATCTCGCCAGCCACCCAAATCCCCATCCTCGATTCAAAGAGTTCAAAAATATAGTCCCGACCGCATCATGACTTCTCTCCAACCACAACGAATCTCAACACTTCAACAACTGTACCCCAGCGTCTCTGTAGAGATACTGGAGACTGTTCCGACCATCGAAGATTGGGAAGCCACAAAGATCTGGGGAAGGCAGAATCCAGAAACCTGTATGTATGCGCTGGACAAGGGATTTGCAATGTACATTGCTGGCACCGAGAAATTGTTGGCTGTGCTTGGGCCAACAGCTCTTGAAGAAATTAGACCATTGGTCGAGGACGCAGAAAGGGAAACCGCTGGCAAGGAATGGGATGAAGAGCAAAAGCGCTGGATTTGATACGGTCAATACTTCTTCCAAGGCAAAGCTACAGCTGCAAAAGGCGATTCAGTTCCACTGACCCGTGTCCTTTAGCAGCCGCAACTCAGAGCCCAGCAGTTTGAGATTATTTGCCTATGGCTTTTGGAGCACGGAAAACGCATGCTCCATAGCACTTGCATCTTCCAACCGCGAACTTGCCATCCACTTCTTCCTATACTGCTGCCACACCCACCAAATCGCGAACAATATCAATGTCAACACTATCGAGATGACAAAGTACATCCACAGATCATGAGAATAGGTTATGTGGCCGCCATGCGCATCAGGATCGTACGCGAAGAAGTTCATGCCTAGCAAAGCCTGTGTTGATTGTTCAGTATGTTTAGATGTGAGGATTTGAAGAAATTACTTACGGAGACGAATGTTGCTGGCAGAAATGTCATGGTCACGATTGCGATTGTCTTCATTGCCACTCCATCATCTTTGGTAGCCATGGCTATATCTACATTCGTTTTGGCGTCGAGTTGTGACATCAGATTGGAAGTCTGCGAGTACGCGTCATCAGCATCTCTAGCAATCAAGAATGGAGAAGCGGGAAGAATCTGGCTACCAAGTTCTGCTCATTTCCCATGCGTCTGTCATTTGACACTGCTCGAGCTAGAAAGCCTTGCATCATGGAATGCTGGAATTTGAACATTTCAGATCTTGCGGAGAGAAGCTCCCGATGTGTGGTTTGTTGGATAGCGAGAGATGCACATTGGCTAGCAATGCATTCGAAAACCTTTGTCGCCTCCTGCGTTGCTTCAATCGAGTGTACCGTGTGTCGCGAATCTTCGTATAATTTGATGAAGTAGTGAAGATCTGTATTGCCCATGGGCTGCGTGGAAAGTATCATTAGTCTGCGATACAAGAGAGCGGACAAAGACAAAATTTACATACTCCTTTGCTCTTCTCGTTGTTGCGCATGATGAATGCAATATCCCAAACGCTTTCGTCGTATAATACCATGAGCTGCTCAAGTAGGACTTGATGGAAGCCATAAGGTCCAGTGATGATATCTTTGTTTTCTTCTTCCGAGACTATATCCAGTAAGGTGTAGACCAGAGACCGAGGTGTGTCAAGACACAATAGCAAGTTGCGATCCTCACTAAACGCAGAGATGAATGACATCTCGTACCATTGATATTGCGTAAAGTCGATATTTTTGGGCGTTGGCTTGATGGATTTGACGATCATGCGAAACCAAGTCTGTACGCTCAAGGCCGATGCACTATTAGGAGAGGCGGCACCAGATGTGCTGGAGGCAATTGAAGTCTTTGCTCCGAAGAACCCATTGTGTTGAACGCATGTCTTTGACCAGAACATTCTCGGTATATTCGGGAAGTGCTTGCATAGCTCTTGTCGTAACACAGGATCATTCAGGAAATGCTGTATACTTGAGAATCTGATAATTCTGTCAATATGGTGTCTTTGTGCTCCCGAAATGGAAAGTTTACATTAAACATGTCGATACTTGATTGTCCTGCTAGTGGTCAGCTTGCTGATCGGGATCTCGGGAGATCGAGTTACCCTTAGCAGGTCAAGTAGAGGTATTCCCACAATCTTCCATGTTCTATTCGATGGCTCTTGAGTTTCGAGAACATTAGTCTAGCCTCTCGCCAAAAGGAGGGTACTACGATCACACGATACCATAGAGAAGAGCTTCGATGTTCGGATTCGATGACTTCGGACTTGCTTGGTTGTGTGTGGTCGACATTTGGGACTTATGGATGTTTGCGACAAGATTTGGATCGATGGATACAGGCGCTATATGTTTGTTGGTGCCCGACGATCAATATATGCATGTCAGCCAGAGTGGCTGGGGCTTGATATGGCGCCCCTCAATAGCCCGGCCTTCTGCATGAGGCCGCAAGGCGGTGTATACCAAAGCGACCCTTCTTGATTGAGTGATACAGTGGTAAATCCCGAGAGCTGCTCATACGAGAGGCTTCAGAATTTGTGAGCATTGTCCAGGCAGAAGATACCTAGAATGCCATCGCATGTCGCAAGACCACCGACAGCGTCGGGCAATTGCAGCTGCACTTGTCGACGTCTATGACAGCTGACCTCGGATCCTGCGACACAACACTTGATTCAGGACTCTTCGGGTGATCGTTTCACGTTGCAGATTGACGAGACTCGATGAGAACCGAGATGGCAGCAGACAAAGGAAAGGAAGGGCATCGATGAACACCTGGTCTGTGCGAGACCGCTCAAAATCACACGTTCTTGACCCGAACCATTCACGTTCTTGCACAACAACACCAAAATGCATCGTTGATTGATGCAACATTGAGACAGTAGCCTGATATAACTAGCTGTCAAGGGCAGTTGTTTTGTAGGATGCTAATGAGAATGACACGCGACCCCGCCATCTTGCTCGTGAATAATGCCTATCAACACCACGATCATAATCATACTCATTTTGCTTCGTCTTCCTTGACTCTCTCCCTCGCTCTCATCAAACACTTACCCAGCAGATTCAAACCCCATTCGTCCCTTTTTGACAATGCCGACTTTGCGTTGAACCCAACACCCCAAACTCGATCACTCGCACTCGCCTCCACCAGCTCTCTTTCTCCCGTCATCAACAATCTCTCCTTCAAGTCTTTGTTCTGGGAAAATTTGAGATAGCTTCCGTCCTCGACGACCTTCTCCTTGACTGCATCCCAAGCTTCATCGTCCCAATTTGCCACGCAACGACCAAGCGCTTTTTGGTCTTTCGGGTATGGTGTTGCGAGAATAGAAGCTGCGGTTGTGAGATCATCGCGAAAGAGGGCTTTGTGGTGCATCATGTATTGCTCTGCACAGTTGTAGGTTTGATTCGTTGTCGGGTCTGTGAAGGACGAGAGATACCATTGGCTGAGATAGCCGTGTGGTTCTTCATGTTCGCGATGGAAGAGTACTGGAGGGCGGATGCTCTTTTTGTTGTGCTTTTCCCGTGGCGCAGAAGAGAAAACATCGGAGGCCGGACCTTGTGGCGGTAACCTTACGATTGAGGAATTGGGTAGGTCTTCCATTTCGCGTTCTTGGGCATTTTCAGAGTCTTCTCTGAAGTTCTTGACTTGCGTCCTCTTGGACGACTTGTTCTTCTTGGTCATGCTTATGTAGTACGTCGAGTCTGGGAGATTTGCTGTCTTGCAGGGTCAGAAGAATACGCTATTTATGGCTACTTGGATGGTTGTTCTGCGAGGATTATGTTGCAATGTCATGGTGAGGCAGTACATGTCGAGTGTCTATCGAGGTTGTCTCACCGCGAAGCTCAATTTCGGACACCGGTCTACAGCACGTGGCAAAGTTAAGTCATACCATCGCACCTTCCAACGACGCCTTTCACATCTCTTCCATTCCTCATAATCAGCCAATTTGTATCTCTTCTCATCAAAGACACATTCACAACCATGAAGATCCAGAGAGCCACATCACCACCTCCCGACATCATCCTCGGCCCAGCCAACACAAACATGAAAAACGCACCAATCCTCCCTATCGAAGAAGAAGCACCCTGGCCAGATACCTCAGCCTGTCCGACCTCTCTAAACTCCCTCTTCGCCCTCACTCAAGCCGGTCTCTCTACAACTACCGCGTCTGCCATCCACACCGCCTACAATACAATTCCTCATCCATGCCTTTGCCTCAAAATCTACGCTATCAATTACCTCGCTCCATTGGCAACACGGATAGATGTGTACGAGGAAGGTCAGGATTGGATAGGTGCGTTGATGGAGATGGGAGCCAACGATCAGTTGATACACGCGATTGTGCAGCCGGGGATGGAGGATGTGATGGTGATGAACACTGCTTGGGGATGGATGAAGGAGGCAATGAATAACAGGTGGGAGTTTTACGAGTGGATGATTGAGTTGGGGAAGGTTAGGGAGGTTGGCAGGAGAGGATCTAAAGATATCAGCTGTTAAGGCCATGTTTGGAAATCAAACTATGTGGTTCAAAAGAATCGAGACTTGGTGGTGTTACTCATACCTCCAAAAAGTATGAACATATATAGCAAAGTTTCAAACGGCGAGGCATTGTCGTATACGAGATACTGTTGCCTACAATGACAAAATATCTCGTATCCCATCACGCTCAAGCTCACTCGCCAATTATAAATACCAGAGCTAACACGCACTTTTCTCTCAAGAGCAAACGTCAACACTCTACAGTCCCTCCTATATCATTACCCAAGACCATAAACCTTCGACAAAAACATACCTTCTAGTCACCTAAGACCACGACCACAACAACAGCTATAACTACAACCACAACCTGCAACTACATTGCCACCAACACCACCACCCACCCACCATCACAAAAATGTCACTAGCACCAGCCTCCTGCTTCGCCACACCCACCCACCTCTACCCAAGCATAAACCTCGACAACTACCCCATCCTCGAATACTACACCGAAGTCCAAGATTTCATGCACAACCAAGATCCATCCAAAGACTGCCACATCTTGGCTTTAGATGACGGATTTGGAATTTACTGTTCGGATCATGTGTTGATGGGAGTATGTGGGTATTCCGCCATCGAGGAGGTTATAAAGAGAGAGGAGGGGAAAGAGGGGTATATGTGAAAAGACACGAGATGAGAGGGAAAAAGAGAGAAGAGATTTGCAAGATGAGTTGAGTAAAGTAAATGCAATATGGGGGGATATACAACAGATATATCTAACGACAAGAACAAAGACATTTTAGTCGTGCCAAAAACCCCATGTTCCAAGAAAACGCCCGTGTAATCAAATGGGCGACCTCTAGTTCTGCCCTTGAGGTTTGGAAACCTTTTTTACAGGATGCAACAACATACCAGGTAAACACATCTTGCCTTGCCCACCTACCATACCAATACCCCTGATGTCTTTACCCTCGTTCTCGTCTTGTTTGCCTCCCCAAGATCCCAGACCGTCATCTTCTGCTTCCCAGCCGAGCCAGCGCCAAAACAAAGTTTTGGGGAAGTCGGTAGCGTAATACCACGACCATGTTTTGAAGTTGACTTCACGGTCATGGGCGTATGCAGAATCGAATTGTTGAGACCACCGAGCAGGGATCCCGGCGTCGGCGTTGAAAATTGCGTCGGCGTACCAAGCGGGCCAGTGATGGGAGGACCAGATGGGGTGGGGTGCATAGACGGCCTTGAGACCGTGTTGGAGAGCCACAGTCGCAGGCCACATTTCCGCTTGCATAGACCTGCCATTCAAGTTCTCCACGTGCATTGCGTGAAGCATGCGCTTAGAGAAACGGGCGAGCGTGTTGATGAAGACGCGACGGGGAATGGTCTCGAAACCTTCGTGGTAGAACCCTTCAGCTGCTCCGTTTTCGGCTGTAAAGATTGGTCGGACGCCGGGGATGAAGTTCCAGATCTTGTGGCGGTAGGACCATTGTGTGTCGTTAGGATCCCAGATTGGTTGGAGAGTAATAAGATCAGCCTCCTCACCTACACCCCACGAGAAATCGTCGTCTTCTTGTCTGGTCGGAGGTTTCGGGCCGATGGGAATTTGGGTCGAGGCGTAAGGAAGGGCACCCCATACAGGAGTCATATTGCCTTGCTTTGTCGCATTTGCGATAGCTCCGTCAGTATCTGCGAGGTAAGATTGGAAATCTCCATGGGCCTCGGGGAGATAGAAGCGTGCGTTTCTCTCCCAAAGATGCTTTCTCGGCATCTTTTGAGCGAAGAAGCTAACCTGTTCGAGGAAGTGGTAGGGGTTTCCGGTGTATCTAGCATCGGTCTCCCAGTTCCAGACGTAGTCGAATTCGGGGTGAGTCTTTGAGAACCATTGCAGAGGCATGAACTGCATCCAGTAGACTTGCCAGTCGCCAACCTTGGGGTACCACTCTTCACAGACCTTTTCAGTCCAGAGGACGGAGATATCACGGAGCTCTTCAGGAACGACGGCATGGAGGACGCTGTTGTATGTCTCCTCATTGTCATAGATATCGGCGTCGCGTTGCTTGACGTTGACGAAAAGGTAGACTTGGTACTCGCCTCCACTGAGGAGGGAAGTTTCGGTGACAAGAGAGCGAATGGCTTGAAGGTCGTTCTCGGTGTATACGTAGCCTTCCCAGGTGCGAATCAGGATAGCGGTACGGTGATGAGGCTTAGCAGCATTTGTGGATTCGGCATGCTGCGTTGACTCATCCTCCTTGGGCATGGTTCTGCTGGGTCTGAGCTGCATTGACTTGCGCTGATGTTCGCCGTAACGCTCCTTGTTCTTGCTCAGACAGTCGTTCTGCAATTCGCCCCAGCGCACACTTCCCCAGTCGGGTGCATTCTTGGCCGTGCTGTCGTATGGAGTGTAGCGTGATTCGCGGTCGAAGCATGAGTCCAAGTCGATGCCTAGATCCGAACCAACACTGATGTTGGGGAAGTTCTGGGGCAATTGTGGCCAGGCGTGAACCAGGTCTTCCGGACTCTTGTCTAGTGTCTGACCGCGAGGGCCCTTGCAGGAAACATATTCCCCAGTCCAATGCTTCTTGTATTCGGTGGATTGGTAATCGGGGTATGGCAGGTAGGGAGTGGCGTTCAAGCTCATCTTCTCGAGCTGGTTGATGCCGTTGGATGCGTAGTAGTCGACGTTCCTGTATATGTGTCAGTCGAGTATTGGTCTGGCAATGTTGCAGCAACATACATGGGGAGACCCTCCCATCGATTCGGATCATAATCCTTGTCGACATAGTCGCCGTAGCCAGGCCAATGGCCGCCCTTGTTTGGACGATCCCATTGGATAAACTCCTTGATCTTTGCCTGCAACTCCTTGTACGAAGCATGTACAAAAGGTGTGATTTTGGCAGTAGTGCCTGTCTTTGTGGCAGATGTGCTCACTGAATCCGAGGACGATGCGACGGAGGCTGAGGTTGACAAGGACGAAGACGAATGCGAGGTGGTGACGATGGTGGTGTGTACGGGCTTCTCCTCGTACTCTTCCTCCTTTAGCGGCGGAGGTGGCGCTGCGTGAATCTTGTCCTGGTCGGCCTTGTATTCCTGCCATAGCTCGCTCTTTCCCGAGTCTTCCTTGAAGCTGCTGCTGCCGGTTGTCGCGTCCTCGGGCACTCTACCGTTGGTAAATTTGGGAAGGTCGTACTTGGGGAGGTATTCAGAATAAGTCGAGTTGCGTACCAGGACGACAATTGCCAGGAAGACAAGTATCGTCACAACTGCCAGTCGTCGCGGCGACCCGAATGGCGAAAGCAGCATGGCTGCTGTATAATTGAGCAGAGGGAGCTGCTCTACCGTGTTGTAGTTGGAACACGCTCAGTCGCTGACGAGCTGTTGATTATTAGAGTCTATGCTAGAGTCGCTTTTTCGTAAATTCATAAAGGAAAAGAGTCAGGGCGCTGAAACACGAGAATCAACCAACGATTGATCATGGACAAGTCTCCCCCTTATCACACACCTGCCGTTTGCCATTCCCTCTTCTCCTTTCTCCTTTTCGGAGCGGCTGTCTTCAACGTTTCCAATGGCCCGCCAAGTCTGCAGACATGCCTCCCGCCCGGCCTTTTTTGTATACACCTAACCCACGAACGCCTCGGCCAAGCCATTTGCATCTTTCTGGTCATCATTCCATTCGCTATCGGAGGATTTTGCTCTTCTCCTTGCTCGTTTCTTACTTTCCATCGCTGTTCGATATCATCTTCCAATGCCCTTGACGAGTAATACGCGATACGCGACCAGGTTGCTCGCCGCTGCTGTTTCAGAAATCGCTCATCACGAACATCCTCTTTTCCCCTCTCGAGGCTGTGCATTTCTCGTGCCCTTGTCTTCGTCTCTGACGACGAAGAACACAAAATCCTCTGTTTCTTGATAACACGTCCGAAGCTGTCTTGTCAATCACCAAAATGATTTATCCGGTTACTCCAACTAAGTACTCCAACTGCTCCATGTTTTGACAGCTCTCCATGACACTTTTTCCCCACTTCCGCCCTCGGATCCGACCCTTGGCCGACGCCGGAATGATGTACCTATCGATAGGATCAAGATAGGAAGACCACCATACATAATATTGGGGTACCCAGTCCTGAATACAAGTCCATAATATCTTCTCTCTCTAGCAAGTTGTCTTTTCTCTCTTTCGTGCTGTCAAACATGCCTTCAACTCTCTTCCCCGGCGTCGCTCTCATCACCGGTGCTTCCTCAGGTAAGCTTCAACACATCCGCGATTTTATACACAACTCTATCTCACAAAACCGTACCAGGTATCGGTAAAGCAACAGCAACATCCTTCGCTCAAGAAGGTTGCACCCGCATCGCCCTCGCCGACATCTCCGAAGCTTCCCTCACCACAACCCAAGAATCCCTCACCAAATCCTACCCCGACACCCAATTCCTCGCCATTCCCACCGACATCTCCTCCCCCGAAGCAGTTCGAAACCTCTTCCGCAAAGCCGTCGAAAAGTTCGGCAGAATCGACTATGCGGTCAATTGCGCCGGTGTTTTGGGGGCAGCAAAGAAATCCCATGAGATGACTTTGGAGGAATTCGATCATATTGTTAATGTAGATTATCGTGGGTCATGGCTGTGTTCGAGGGAGGAGTTGAAGGTGATGGTTAATCAGGAGCCACTGGAGACTCACGATGGGAGAAAAGGGAGTAGAGGTGCTATCGTGAATGTGGCTAGTCAGTTGGGTATTGTGGCCAGACCTCAAGCTCGTAAGTTGTGTGATCCACACTCGTACTGCTGTGATGCTGATGAGACGGATAGCCGCATACTGTTCAGCAAAAGCTGCTATCATCGGCTTGACGAAATCTGATGCCTTGGATTACTCGGAGCACAACATCAGAGTCAACTGCGTATGTCCTGGCGTTGTCGAAACACCACTCATCAACGATGAGGTCCGAAAAGCAATTTCCATCGCTCCCATGAACAGGTATGTTGTTTTTCGCCCTGTGTGTTTCTTGGTGGTTCAAACACCACCCAGTCGTGCGTCTGTGGAAATCTCTTTCCTGGCAAACACAGACCGCTTCTCCGAAAGATAGCAGAGAAAGATCGACCAGAGTCACGAATACATCTGAGAGTTTTTCTCTTCATCATGCTGACATTGATACCACAGGGCAGGTACACCGACCGAGATCGCCGATTGCATTCTCTTCCTCTGCTCACCAAAGTCATCTTTCGTTCAAGGAGCAGCATTGGTCGCAGATGGCGGATACACCATCAACTAGATCTCAACAAATCAATACCAGCATGGCGCTGATGTACTGTCCAACCGAGTTTCCCATCTCTTGTATTTACAACTGCTCTAGAAAAAGTCATCCATTTTCATGTCTCATACTACTGTGTGCACACGCTGGCTTGTCACAGGGAAATGTTACCTATATAACAGCATGGTCGGAACACGTCACGAATCTGTCGTGACACAACCTTTTGCGCTGGTAAACGTGCTGTGGCCATCCACATACAATATCTTGATAACATTTTCTCACTCCCATGGTCCTATACAGCGACAAAAACACCTGTCGCAATGCACAATACTTTTGGTTTCTGTATATTTATCCAAGGAGATGGAGAAATTTTCACGCTTTCACTGGACATACGTGGTGATTTGAAAAGCATTGTGCATTTCTACTGATGCTAATTCCCAGTGTTGGGACCATGAGATGCTCATGAATGCTACCTAATACTACACCAAAGCCGTAGCCACTTCGGGCTTTTTGGAAGGTCATGCTCCATGGGTCTAAGTCCACTTCTGAACCACGACGCCGCCACGCTTGAGTTCGGCCAAGTCCTCCAACTTAGCGTCCATATCGGTCAGGGCCTTGTTGGGGAAGGTAGTCATGAGCTCGAATTCTCTGCTCTGACTAGCAACGCTGCTGGCAGTGACGAAATCGTAGACTTCACCGACGGTATGGCTAGTGTTAAAGCGCGATACCAAACGGGTGCCATCGCCAAGGCGAATCTGCAGCTGAACCGTAGGCTGTGACTCGTCAACATCAACCTTGGGTGCTGAAGATGCTGCGGGTGCAGCTGTCGATGTGGTAGGGGCAGCAGCAGGTGCGGGTGTGGTGCCAGAGGGGCCAGGGGTAGGCGAACCCAGGCGCTGACCAGCACCGCCAAAGGGCTTGTACTGCCTCTTGGGTGGCGTGTACTTCTCGTCCTTGTGTGGGTCTAGCTGGAGGTCGACTTCTTGGCCTGGCTGAACGCCGAGAAGTGCGAGAGGAGCACGGCCTTGGTTGATGAGTGCGAGGACGGGAGCGTTGGCAGGGTCGTCGAAGCGATGTAAGGGGCCATCGTCGATGCTGAAGCCGTCCTGCCAGAGGTGAAGTGTACGGCTCACACGAGGCGGGGCAGAGCGGGCGTTTGTGGGTGCAGCAGAGGCATGGGGGTCTTCGATGACACGCGAGGGAGCATCGTCGCCGCCGAGGGTTTGTGCGCGGCCTGAGAAGGCACCGCTGGCTTGGGCGGGTGCCGCTTCGTCTTCATCTTCATCGCCGGGACGAGCGCGATTTCTGGTGATGAATTAGCTGACTGATTGCGAGGGTGCCCAGAAGGCGGAAGTGAAGACGAAGATAGACATACTCTCTGGCTTGCTGCATAATGTTACGGAAGTGATCCTGAGGGCGTCTGTTGGGGTCCTGAACGGCGAGACCGGACTTCTCGCCTCCAGCGAAGAAGTCCTGCTGAGGGTCTTGATCGCCATGGTCGTCGTCGCCATGGTCATCGTCGTTCTGAAGATCACGGAAAGTGCGAACCATGTTGGATGGATTTGTGGGTGGAGGACCGTTGGTTGATGATGATGAAGTGTTGGCGGCGGGAGTTGTTGATGGTAGGGATGGAACGGCTTGCTCTTCTACGTCTTCGTCGGAGCTGGCTTCGGCGGGATCGTCTTGAGAGGCGAAGTAGAGTGTAACGGCTTGTTCGAGGTTCCAGTCGGATGAGGCGAGAGCAGTTTGTGCCTGTGTTGATGATAAGTCAGATGGTGATACGAAGGCGCGAGGAAAGGTATCGAAGCCAAAGAAAGTCGGTCGTGACGCATGTGCATGTGGGGAAGGGTTCAATTCAAACTTACAGTTGCAGGTGAAGCACCCGTAATACCACTGAACTGAGCGATAAGGTCTTCGTGACTTGAATCCATATTGATTTATGATGTGTTGATGTCTGCTTGGAGGCTGTGTTCAGACGTATGCGATTTGGATATGGCTGTCTACAAACAAACGCAGGCACGTCATGGGTGCCTTCTCGAAACGGATCCCCTCAAGCATGTGCTTGCCTGGTCATAGCTTCTGCGCGTTTGCCATGATGGGAACGTCTATCCAACAACTTGTACCTCCTACCTATCGAATCATCTGTATTTATTAGGTCAGTCAATCTGCTGTTATTTCTCCACATCTCTCCCAAACATCAAGTCCTCTTTAGCTTGTAGAAATGCATAATGTTTTCGAGTTTGGTGAAGAAGCCCAGAGAGAGAAGGTACTCAACGCCCTCTCACTGACTCGACTTTGATACGGAAAGCATCATGCATTTCTACAGCTTGAAATGTGACAGACATAGCCCTCTGGAGAAGAACATTGTAATGGACGTCTAGATCATCTGTGTGACCATGAATCTTCTCTAGATTATATGGCGATCTTCAATTTACTTCATGGTGGCTACGCGTTCTATGAGCAGACCGTTGATGAACTACCTATTGCCTTACTCCTTCTCAACCCGACTCCTTCCTTACCTCTTCACCTCGCTCTCACAGACTAGTCCGACCGAATGAATGTCTAGTCTAACGACGTGTTTCCAGTCAAATCGAAGCCATGTCCTTCGTCCGTACAAAGACAGCAGAGTCAGATCACCTGGTCAGCTGCGACGGCGCCAGAACGACAAAATGGCAGACCCCTCAAACCGGTAACAGCGTCCTGGAAATTCAGACATACCCCGACTCCTCCGCCATCACCAAATCCCAGCGCGAGCAACTTGTTCCTCCTTACCACTGGCACTGGTACCAGGAAGAGCACTTCACAGTGACCCAAGGGTATGCTGACTGTCTCCCTTCTCCAGTAACAATGCTGATCAGAAACAGCACTTTCGTTTTCACGCTTAACGGCAAAGACACCAAGATCTCTGCTACAGACCCGAACCCACGCATCAACATCACACCAGGTGCTCCCCACACCTTCGCTCCAGACCCATCGTACAAAGGTCCATGTGTGATTGAAATCTCAGCCGAGACATCACCCCTCTCATCAGAGACTACGTCCACCGATCTTGGTGTCAGCGAGCGCTTCTTCCGAAACCTGTACTCTTATCTCGAAGACTGCAGTCGTCAAAACACCTCTCCCAGTCTTCCTCAACTCTTGCTATTCTTGGACTCGGCTGAGGTGAGTTTGGCTTGGGATGTTGGTCCGAGATGGCTGATGCAGTATGTGACTTATGGTCTGGGTGTCGTGATCGGCAGATGGATCGGTGGAGGTCTGTTGGGATACAAGGGATCGTATCTTGAATACTATAACCCTGAGCTCAATGAGACCAAGAAGGGCAAATGAGGTTGCAGACAGCTTGTGTGAGGGTACCACAGGCCCTCCTCTGTAACTTGTCGCATAGACTGCTTGTACATGATTTTATGCGATAGTGTGTGTTCCTTTCGATTTACCGACTTCCATTTTGGCTGTACGAGCGCCGAATTGAATCTGTAGAAGTTGTCAGTGAATCGATAGAAGTAGTGTGAAACCAAACTTACTGCACGCTTCTTCTCTGCCGCAACATTCTTCATGCCAAGTTTCCATGCCAGACAACGGAGCACCTTTTTCGCAGGCTCCAGCGTACCAGTCTCGCTGTCGAGAGTAGTCTGGTCCTCTCCGAACCCGCACCTTTCCCAAACAGGAGCATTGACTGCCCACGAAACAAGGTCTTCGTCCAGAAAGGGGAATCGGGTCTCCCTTGCCCAATTGGAAAGAACGCGATCATCGCGACCAAGATTACGCTTTCCCAATCTCTCAACATCCAGATTAAGCTCTTCCAGGAGTCCAGTAAACCCATGACGGCGGAAAGCGGTATCATGTCGGGTGTAGCCACCGAAAAGCTCATCGGCACCTAAGCCAGAGAGCAGCACACGTGCTTCAGAAGTGTACGAGGTTGCTTCCTGGTTTTCCGAGAGAACTACCCCCTGTCCTCTTGAAGCAAAGTACAAAGCAGAAGCAATGCTTAGATCCATCTCGGTATTGTGAGGATGGATCAGGCTGATGACTTCGGCTCTGTGAGCGAGGAACTCTTGGTATGGGACATTGATTGCGACAAATCTCCAAGTCCGGCTTGGACATGTCGTTTGAAGCTCGGCGAAGGAAGCTCTTCCAGTGATGCGGTCAGGGCAAAGCTCGAAGGGCGACCAAGGCCCGTCAGAGTCTGCATTCGCTGGTCGACGATGTACTCGCGGATTCTCAAAGGCGACGTTCAACAGGTCGATCGGCTGTGAAGGATCCAACGTGTCATGAGATAGTCGGGCCAGGAGGGTGCAGTCAAGACCACCTGAAAATAGCACAGCGAGACTGGCCGGTATCTGCGATGAGACGGCCTGCGAATGAGAAGGGATGTTCGAGATGCGCAAATCCAAAGATCTACGCAGCAAGTCTTCTATCTTGAGAACAGAAGGAGATGAAGTAATGAGTGGAAATGCTGATGTTTCATGGGTTGACGCTGAGGATACAACAGTATTGGGAGAGTGGAGATAGGGAATGCATGTTGGCTTGGAAGACTCCTTCTCTTGCATAGACTCATGGAAAGACCCGAGATTCAACGAATATATGCCATCAGCTTCGATTTCCTCCCATCCCTTTTCTGTTGAATCAGAGATGGTAGAAAGGATGAAGCTGCCGTTCTCGTCGACGCGGTACATCAAAGAACGACGGCCAAGAGGATCCCTACCAAAGAACAGAGTGTCCGACTTTGAGTCAAAGTATGCAAAAGCATAGGGACCAGTGATGTGACTCAGAGCATCCTGCATAATACTGCTCGGAGAAGATGAGACTGCACAGTTGGCAAACAAACGAGATACCGAAGCAAAGACGATTTCTGAATCATTGCCCAAGATAGGAGTACTATCGTACTTCCAAGCTTCGCCATTCCAACAGAGGAAAGAGTCAGGATAGTCCGAATGCTGTACAGGTTGGATAACAGTATGGTCACCTCTGAGAGCGAGGACTGTGCTGAAGCAAGTCAGGTAAACACTTCCAGATTGCTGTTTCAACTCCTTGGACGAGTCAGGGCCTCGTCTTTGTAGAAGGTCGCGATGCCTTGCTGAAGGTACTATACGTCCTGCAGCACTGACAGAACAAAAGATACCGCACATGATTTCGAGAAAAGTGAGACAAAAAAGATAAATAAATTTCGGAACAAGCTTGGGAGAAGGAAAGCGCCAAGACTCGCGTCATGGGCGGAAGTGGCAGCGCTTGTGATGGCAGATGCCCCTCGCCGCCAGTGTCAAGGAGCTGATCAGACTTGATGATTTAATCTGCAAGGAACATACCTAATATCTAATATTCTTCTCTCATACCTGTCGCATTCTCGTCCACCCAGTATATTTTGAATGAGCAAAGCTTGACTAGAGTTGGGCAAAACTGGGAAATTGTTGGACTCGTAAGCTCGGGATTTGATTGAGTCGACGGCCGTCAGCACTGGAATGCAACAAGGCGACTTTTAGTAACAACCACAACATGGACCCCGAAAAGGAGCAGAATGTTCTGATAGACCTGGGTATCCCTTTGGAGAATTCTCAGCCTGCACAACCTCCGCCATCAACAACGAGAACGGCAGCAAGCGATGAGTTGGCACAGAAGACGCAAGAGCTAGAGCTGAATGAGAAGCAACCGCTTGAGGACGAGGCACAACCACAGGTCAACAAGGATAAAGAGAAGGAAAGAGTGCGGTCGCCCACACCTCCACCACCGCCCCCAAAGGACGACAAGTTCTTGCGACGACAGTATGCCCAAGACGACGAGCTCGCCAACATCATGGACGAGATGGACGACGACGTGGCGGACCCAGCTCTGCAGAAGATCATGTCTCCTCGACTTGACATGTCTTCACTGCCCATGCGCACCTCGAGTCTAGATCCCTCACCTTCACCGAGCACAATGACGTCCCCAAAACTGCAGCGTCAACAATCGCGCGACAGCTACATGTTCAGTCCTGCTGCCGTTCGTCCCGGCTCCATCTCAGGTGTCAGCATCCAGCAACCCGAACGGACCGATTCTCCTCGTCCTGCCTCGTCCATCTTCCAACCTCCGCCGCCTTCCCCCGACCCGGAACCCGTCCTTCCTTTCGACTTCCACCGTTTTCTCGAACAACTCCGCCATCGCACTGCCGACCCAGTCGCACGCTTTCTTCGCTCCTTCCTCAACGAGTTTGGCAAGAAGCAATGGGCTGTTCATGAGCAGGTCAAGATCATCTCAGACTTCCTCGAGTTTATTTCGAAAAAGATGGCACAATGCGAGGTTTGGAGGACTGTCAGTGATGCTGAGTTCGATAATGCAAGAGAGGGCATGGAAAAGCTCGTCATGAACAGACTATACTCGCAGACCTTTTCGCCTGCCATACCCGCACAGGAGGTCAGCTCTCCAACCAAGAAGCGCTTCCGCCATCAAACCCATTCTCCTCACGGTCCAGGCAGGAGAGGCCAACACCAAGAAGACGTCGAACGTGATGAGGTGATTGCACAAAAGATACGAATCTACGGCTGGATCCGGGAAGAACATCTTGACATTGCACCCATTACCGATAAAGGCAGACGCTTCTTGGTCCTCGCACAGCAGGAACTGCTCAAGATTGGTTCATACCGTGCCCCTCGCGACAAGGTCATTTGCATCCTTAATACCTGCAAAGTCATCTTTGGCTACCTCAAGAACAACAAGAGCGACCAATCTGCAGACTCTTTCGTGCCGCTGCTGATCTATACTGTCCTCCGCGCCAACCCTGAGCATCTCGTCAGCAATGTGCAGTACATTCTACGCTTCAGAAATCAGGATAAACTGGGCGGAGAGGCTGGTTACTATATTTCCTCTCTGATGGGTGTTGTGACATTTGTCGAAAACCTCGACCGTACAAACTTGACCATCACGGATGAAGAGTTTGAGAAGAACGTCGAGGCCGCCGTTAGCCAGATCGCCGAGGGTCACAAGGCAGACGAGTACGAGGCGTCAACACACGACAAAGCTGCCTCTAGCTCATCACACTCTACACATCCTCAATTCAACGAGAAGAGCACTTTGAGCAGACCAGAAGTAAATACTAGAAACAGCACCGAAGGCGAGCGAACACCATTGAATCGAGGAAATAGCACACGTTCGAAGAATTCTGCCGGCGAACCTGAGGATGACAACGCAGCAGTTACCGGTCTCCTTCGCACTATTCAAAAACCACTGTCCACCATCGGCCGCATGTTCAGCGACGAAGGCCAGTCCTCGTCTTCCTCTCCCCAGCAACTTGCTACTCCTCAACCTATCTCAACGCCCAGATTATCACCTGGTCTGCCAGCACTACCGCAACAGCGCAAGAGTGCCGAAGACACTCGTCGTCTACGTAGTCCTGAGCGAAGAGAAGTCGACCGAGCGAGGAGTTTTGAATCTAGTCGTGGTCGTAGCTCTCAGGACTCGGCGGCACGACAGGCGAGTAATGACATGGCTGAAGCCCAAAGAATACAAGCCCAGGAGCATCAGGTCGTGGTTGAGTAAGTTTTGACTTGATCTTTCCGTACACAACGTCGTACTAACCAATATACTAGGACGCTACAAGGCATGTTCCCGGATTTGGATCGCGAGGTCATCAGCGATGTCGTGAGGATGAAGGAAGGACGCGTAGGGTCTGCTGTAGATGCCTGTCTTGCTTTGAATAATTAGCTGCAATGCAAAGTACGCTTTACATCAACCAGATGTGCATTCTCTGTGCCCGGAACAGATGCACTCAATCGTGATCACCGAACCCATTGTGCACGTTGACTGACAAGCTTGAGCCTCACCTTGTCCTATCTTGTCCGATCCAGACGTTTCGCTTCTCGTCCAGCGTGTCATTATGATTACGCATTTACGTACACATCCTGAGCAATAGAGTGGAGCTCTATCCATAAACAACTCTACCGCTAGCAAGGATTTTGAACATTTTCACCTCTACATAGATCTCAATCGGCGCCCTTGCTACCCTCTTCCTCGCCATTATATCTCACGACATCTGGAGTAAAGACGCGAACGGTATTTCTTCTACAGACACACCTACGATCTCCCTAACCTACCCTCCCATTACCACTCTAACTAACCCCTCTATACGCTCCCTGATTTCCCACTTCTTCGACACCAACCCTAAGCCCAAAAAGCTGACTCCCTCCGAAACTGCCTATACAAATGCGAATCCCCATTTTTACACTGGCGAGTGTAATCGAGAGAAATCCGGGGATTGTGAGGATTGGTGTGTTGTGAGTATTCGGGGGGACAGAAGGGGAGTATTGTGGTAGAGTGGTTAAGGCTGATTTGGGGGGTTTAGGGTGGTGGATGAGAGGGGGTGGGGGGGTGGACGTATGATGGGGGGCGTTAAGGGGGAGAATAAGAGTATAAGGTAATGCAGATAAATGTTGATGGTGCTATCAGTGGTCGGATTCACCTTGGTTGGACACATCAGGAATCATAGCAACAACAAGTGGACGATGACTATTGGATTTTCCAACAACTTGAGAGTAGGACATCAAAGAGTATGCACGAAAATCTTGGTCTGAGGTGCTAGTTGGGACCGGTCAAGCGTACGTTTGCGCTTCCTAAAATATGGGTAACACTAGAATATGAGTAATACCCGAACATCTTTTGTCATCACCACAATATAAATAGATGACCGATCAGCTCTGCAGTCTGTTAAAGATTTCCCAAACTCTCGTGGATACAAAAAACCAACATGTCACAAACAAGAACAAAGAACATCTCCACCTTCCTAGGACTGGCTGTCTGTGGTCTAGCTGCTGTCGCCATCGCCGGATTGCTTCCCTCCGTAATCACCACCAACTCCAACACCATCAAAATCAGCGACATGATCGCTGAGAATCACACCAGCTTCTCTGCCAGTAATGGTTACTCAACAACTCCTCTTGCTCGCAGCCCGGCCTCCAAAAACCCAGCTTCAACATTCCTTACATCTTTGATGGTCGACTGGGAAAAGCGCTCTCAAGCTAATGCCTTGCGCGACTGCCTGCGCAAATGCCAATCATGGACTATCGACTCAGCCATAGATGAGGTCTTCGGCAAGCACACTCAAGAATTTGGTGATTGTGAGGATTGGTGCGTGTGCACGTATATGACTGAGAAGACGCAAGATGAGACGACAGGATATTGTGATAAGGTGCTTGAAGCTGATTTGGGCGGTATGGGTTGGTCTATGAAAGGATGTAGGTGGTATGAAGGAGAAGGATGAGTAAGCTAAGGTATGAATGGGTGCAGAATATGGGAGTTCTTGGAGTATGGTAGATGTGTTACATACAAAGCAAATTTATGTGGCCACTTCGCCTCAGATGTCTTTGCCTGAGAGTCGGCCTGATCGTCTTCTTGTCTGTCCCTCGGCAGCAGGTGTCTCGACCTTGACGTTCTTCTTCTTGGGCTTGGCCTGTGTGGCTTTCGTGCCGTTTGTTTTCGTTGCTGTCTTTGTCTGTCGTTTCTTGACAGGCTTGGTGTCCTCGTCTTCTGACTTGACAGAGGCGGACTCGTCTTCGTCCTCTGTCTCTGCTTTGCGCTTCGTCGTTCTTGCACGTTTGGGCTTGGTCTCTTTCTCGTCAACTTCATTCTTGACCTTTGTGGTCGCCTTCTTAGCCTTTGACTTGGGCTTCTTGGGTGCGGCCTCCTCTTGCGATTCTGCTGTGTCCTCTTCCGTCTCATCCGCAGAACCCACATCCCCAGCAACCTTCCCAGTCTTCTTCTGTAACCTCGGCACAATGGCAGAAGTCCTACCTCCGACTTTCAAATGCACAATCTTGTCTCCGTTCGGCAAGACATTCTTATCTTTCTTTCCTTTATCCCAACGGTATTTCATCAACCAGGTCTCCGGGAACTGACTGCTGTCTGACAACACCTCAACAGCAAGCCCGCAGACTTCCATCATAGCCTTGTGTAGCGCGGCGATTTGGGCGGAGGAGAAGGTATAGCTGTACTGCTCCGGATGAATCCTCGCTTGATACAACACCTCATCCGCAACCCAATTGCCGATTCCAGAAATATTCGCCTGATCCAGAAGTAATGCCTTGATAGGCACTTTCTTACTCTTCAACTTCTCCTCCAACCATTGCTCAGTAAGAATCTCCTTGTCGATGACCGGATCAGGTCCGTTCTCCTTGAGCGGTGTCGTGTTGCGCAACTCCTTCGCAGCAACATCCACCAACCTAATCCTAGCCAATCTTCTCGGATCCACAAAAGCAATCTCATTCTCCTCCCCTTGCAACTGCAAAATAAACTTCCAAAACCTCGGCGGCCATTCTTGCGGTTTATCCTCATCTTCAGGTTTTCTATAATAATGACTGGTATCGTCGGTCTTGAATTTTATCCAACCCGTCATTCCCAAATGCATGACTGGGTGAGGTGGGGAATCCATTTCTAGCCAGAAATATTTGCCTTGTTGTTTTGCGTCGAGGATGCGTTTTCCGGTCATGGCTTTTTGGAATGCTGAGGCGGTGGTACCGACTTTGCCGTAGATGATGTTGTCTTCTTGGACTTGGACTGCTGAGATCACTTTGTTGGCGCAGTGTTTGCGTAGGAAGTGCACTATGCGTGCTACTTCTCCGATCTGTGAGTGGTCATTGTTAGTACGAAGATTGATTGGAAAGAGCTGGAGAATCTTTACTTCTGGCATCTTGGAGATTTGAGTGGGAGAGATGTGGGAGAATGACTTGGTTTTGGGTGTTCGTGAGAGTTAACAAGGAGAGCATGTAAGGACTGAGATGCACGCGTGTGGAAATGACGTAGGCTATTTTCGTGATGTTTTGGGGGTGACCCTGGCAAACTTGGTGAAACCTCTTCCTATCCTTAGTGCCCCCGCCGTTATTTCAACTGTCAAACTTCGGTGAGAGTGGGATATTTGGCAAGCGTCATTCATATCTCGAATGCAAAGTCATATCATTCTTCTGTAAGGTAGGTAAGAGTAACGGTGATTCTCAAATCAGGGATAAGTAATCTTTGCTAGCCATGTCTCCTCCGATAGGCTGCTTCAACATGCAGTGTGCTGCTTCCGGCATCTGCTAAACCCCTTGCTTTGACTCTGTGTTCTTCCCTCTACAATTCAATCTGCCGAACTTCTGCTCCAAAGCCTCATAACAATACAACTTCAAATCTCCCATCTCACTGGCCGACGACCGACCAAACAAAACTTCCTGCCATCATTCAAGTCCCAGCCCATGCCCTAGGAAACAGGTGCGAATCTCGCCATCTCGTACTCGAGTAAAGATGGCGTTTATGCAGATTGTGGCGAAGAATTTTGGATCTGTGTCTGTGCTTGACTTTGCGGGTGGTTGACGACGTCTCTGATGTAGGATTTGATGGATGGAGATAGGTTGGTCGGGTGTGGGGTGTTCGAGGCTGCGAGACTGGTGGTCTTGCGGGACACGCTCACGTGGCCCTTGAAGATATCGGTAGTTGGGGTTGCGAGGCCGATGGTCAAGGTGAAGGGCGAATCAGTTGGAGCGCCGGGCGGAAAGATGAGGTCAGTCGTGACTTGGATGCTGAAGGTCAAGGTAAAGATTGGAGTAGTGATGGGTTCTGATGGCAGGTGGATCTCTCCGATGAGGGTGGGTTCGAGAGTTGACAGGGTTGGAGGCATCGAGGCGAATCTGAAAGAGGTTGAGAAACTTGTGCCTTCAAGGATGGTGAAGGAGGGGCTGGTGGCTGATGGACCGCCAATGTCTGCGATGATGATGGAATCGAGAGTTGCAGACGGTGGATCTATAAAGGTGAAGGTGTGGGTGCGATGTCGGCGACTGCGGCGAGTGGGGGATGCCATGTCGATGTCTGCGGTTCCTGAGATGTGTCTTGTAATGTTGACATCGACAGAAGAGGCAGAGATGATTGTGGCAACAAGGCCGGCAATCAGCAGGAGAGAGGTGAAGATGTTCATCATGATGGCTTTGTAATATGTAGTCGATGGATGCTGTTTGATGGAATGATGATGATGAACAGAAGAAGATTGTTGTGGCAGAGTGGTGTTGATGTCTTTCGGAGAGAGGATGCTCATCGGCAGGAAGGCGAAGACACTAGGCGTTCGAGACTAGACTCATGGAAACTGCGATTTGTCTTGTCTTGCTCCTGCCATCTGTGATATTGGAAGTCGACACAGCTGATCATCACAAGCTTGCACCTGATGAAGCTTCCGATCTGCCCCCAATAACACTTCTCTTTCAGCACTCTGACATGTGATTCTCTTTCCCCCTCCTTCGTCCCTTCTGCATACGTGTGTCAGATTACGAAAGCTGCGATAGGCCTTTCCTCGCTCTTGCAATCGACACAGGGAAAGACATCACGACAGATCATCGCGAACTCCTCAGATTGACCCGTGCCTTCCCAATGGCTAAGTTCCGCTACTCTTCCATCACACCAATCAACCATTCCAACCCCTCCTTGCCCTCCTTGATCCCATAACACCATGCCAACACGAAACAGTGCATCAATCCCTCCCAGTGTAGCCACTTCCCGTCCACACCCGCCTCTTTGCATCTATCAGCAAAATGTTTCGCCGGTGGCGCTAAAATGTCCGCTCCAGCAGTGACACCATAAACAGCTATCCCTCTTTCCCCAAACACAGTCACGTCCGCCAGAACCGGCGAGATATATGGCGCCTCAGCATCAGCACTCCGACTCCAATTCTCAGCCGTACCGTTCGTGAAGGGAATGCCTAACAGAGGATCAAGCTTGTCCGCTGCGACCAAGTCTTTTTCGAACGGCGAGGAAGCCACAGGCTGAGGCCTCAAATCCACAGCCGGAGAAACCAAAACCAATTTCTGCGGCACCGGTGCTGAAGGAGTGGATGCAAGGACTTTGACCATCAAGCCCAGGACTACGTTGCCTCCCGCCGAGTCGCCTGCGAAGATAATTTCCGTACTCGTCTTGTCCACTTCAGAAGTTGGAAAGAGGAAAGGATATAGTTTCTCCAGCGCCGGTATCGAGTCCTTCGCCGGTGAGTTTGGCGCCAAGGGGTAGGAAACTATCGTTACAGTCGTATTGGGTAGGCGATGGCATAGCTCGGCGCAAAGTTTCCAATGTTCAGGACTCGGAGGCATTTGCCAGCCTCCACCAGCAAAGTAATAAATGTGTCTTTTTCTCTCAACTTCTGTTGATTTCGACGATGGCGATGTAGTCTTGGGAGTCATCTCATATAGCCATATTCCTTCGACTTGTCGTTCGATGACATTGCAGCGTTTCTTTGCTGTTCTGTGGATGTCGAGCTTTGGTGATCCGGCTGGGAACTCCTTGTTCGGTTTGATCAGGCGCGGGCGAAATGGTTTTATGACTGTTTGGAGGAGAGCTATCGGTGTTGATTTGCCCGATCTTGTTGTTATCGTCATGGTGTTATGATTATGTAGTGGTGTCGCTGCTGCCATGACTATGAAGTCTTATGGGTCACAAAAGCTCTCCTTGCTGATTTGTTGGTGCGATTGGCTTCGGAGATCTGAGATGTTGCTGTTCCCCCTTACTTGAGTACTTTTTGGCTGTTGGAAAATATGATAATTAGGTATGCGAGGAAGGAAATGTTGAATGTTTGTACCATTGAGACGCTGGTGTCGATGACGTACTTGATTTCCTTTTTGGCCCTCATCTTTTATTGATCGGATACCACCCGACAAGTGCTCACCAGCTTTTGCGCATTACTGATGGTCTAGGTATCCTCCATCGACCAATTCTTCGTTGCTCCGAGTGTATGCGGTCGTGATAATAATGCATACCCATTTGTCGTTGTTGTTCAAATGACGTCGGTTCCAATCGATCCCTCCTACAACATCTCATCGATAGGCAGAGGGAGACCATTTATAGACATATCAGTAGTATGTGTCGGTATTATACGATTAGTCCACAGCAATTTCTGCGGCCTTATCACGAGAGGTATCCAGCTGGAACGGACCGAACACTACTTTCTGCTGGCGAAGTTTTGGCAAGAGAGGGCATCAAGTCGTGTTTCCCATATCAACGATGCGCACATGTGCTCGAGTAGCTATCTAGACATCCAAAACATTTGTCTCAAGGACTTCCAAGCTTTTTGAGTATAGAATGTGACCACATCACAGTTCATCCTTGACAATCTCCTGCTTCGTCTGTGCCAACTCCATCAATCCTCTTCTGACCATGCTAGTGACAATCTCATAAACCACCTGCGCAGCCGCCAAAGCCGTAGTCTCGGCCTGAGAATCATACGCTGGTGAAACCTCCACAACATCAGCACCCACAACGTTCAATCCCTCAATACCTCTGAGAATGCGGATCAATTCTCTGGTAGTCCAACCACCGGGCTCAGGAGTACCGGTACCAGGGGCAAGACCAGGATCAATAACGTCGATATCGATGGAAAGATAAACAGGATAATCCTGAGGCACCGTGGCCAAGATTTTGGAGATGACACCCTTAGTACCAATATCATCGATATCGTCAGCTGAGATACGGACGAACCCCTGCTCAGAATCATTGGTATAATCATCTTCGTCAGAAAGTCTCGTACGCAGACCAGCATGGATGGAAGAACCATTCGCAATCAACCCCTCCGTAGCAGCCATCCAGAACATATTTCCATGAGTGAAGAATGATTGCGTGCTAGGATCTTCCAGATCCAACCAGTAAGAAGGGTATTTTGAGGGATGCCAAGTATCCAGATGAGCGTCGAAATGCACCACAGCGACCGGTTTGCCATACTTTTTGTTCAGCGCCCTCAAAGCGGGGAGAGCGATACTGTGATCACCGCCCAAAGTGACGATTTTGGCAGTTTGCAAATAAGTAGCTTCTGAAGCTACGTTGGCGGGAATGGCCACACGGGTAGAGAGCTCAGTGTATCCCTCACTCATCTGACGCAGAGCCAATCCATTGTCGAAAGGACTGATGGGGATGTCTCCGCAATCCACAACATTAGCCCATGAAGTGTATGGGTTCAAGCTAGCACGGGGGTTATATCCTCTCAATGCGGTTTGACGAGCAGAAGCAGCGCGAATAGCACGAGGGCCGAATCTCGCTCCAGGGCGATAAGAAACAGCCGTGTCGAAAGGAGCTCCGATAATGCCAATGTCAAATGGTGTTTGCGGGTTGGTCAGGCACTTGTGGTGAGGCAGGTGGGCAAAAGTGCTGATACCACCAAAGCCGAAATCTGTGCCCCATTTGTCCTGGAGTTCTTTGAGTTCGGCGGGTGTGAAATCGCGTTGTCCGTGGTGATGATGGTCACCGTGGCCGGAGACCAGTGGGCTTGACGCCGCTAGTAGAGAGGCGATGGCAGTAGAAGTGCGCATTGTGAGTATGAAGTGAGAACACAGGAGAGAAGAAAAGGACACCGCGACAGAGCACGCCGTCGATATTTGTACTCGATATCGCCGGCGCTCGAGCAGGTTGGACTTGCTTCTTTTGGTTGATCTCCTATACCTACCCAATTGGGAAGGTGTGGAGCCGAGAGCTTGGTCGGAGCATAGTTATGCATGACTTATGATATTATGCAACGTCACTCTCATATCGTTCTGTTCTTCTCTGCATGCTGTTCATTTTGCATCATAATCTATCATCTCATCCAAGTCATAATGTTCATCAACCATGAAAAATCCGAAAGTCTTTCTCCTCCTCTTTCTTACAGTCCAGCAACCTTCTTAAACCACCCCTGGGTTCTTCTAGCAATCTCCTCCTTGACACCTCCACCACCACCTCTTCCTTCACCAACAACTCTACCATCCCAAGTCTTTTGTGTCTCGAAACCCTCATACCCAAGACTGTTGAACGCCTTATTTCCTCTTCCACCTTGACGTTCGAGTTCTTCCTCACGTCTCCTTAACTCCTTGCGCTTGCGTCTTTTGCGGTCCTCTTCCGTCTCCACACCACGAGACTCACGTTCGCGGCGATGACGACGACGGAGCTCGCGAGCCGTGCTTTCGTCATCCGGGATTTCATCGTCTTGAGGTTCAGCAGGTGGGAAATCCAAGATGGTAGGTTGAAGAGGTGGTGGCAAGGGAGGTGAAGACGTCACACTGTTCACCCAATTAGATGTCTTGTCCTTTGGAGGACTTCTAAGATCGCGTCCATTGGCGTCACGATTGGGAGCACGAGCGTCAAAGTATGACTGTACGGGTGCTGTGGAAGAGCGATGCAGATGCGGTTTTCGGTCTGGATCTACAGCCGAAGAGCGACGAGAGGCATGGCGGTCAGCTCGTCGTTGGCGTCGTTGGTCTTCTTCATCTTGTCTGGCACGTTCGGCGTCTTCGCGTTCTCTGCGTCTGGCGACCTTTTCGCGTGCTCGTAGGTCCTCTTCTGCTGCCTCTGCTGCTGCGCGTTTGGCTCTTCGTTCTACACGTCTGCGTTCACGTTCCTCGGATTCGATGTTTTCTGCTGCTGGGGTTGGTGGCAAATCATCAACGGGCGTAGATGGCATGTCTTCGTGTCGATGGACACGTCTGTGTTCGCGGCGAAGGTGGCGCTTGGAATCTTCCTCTTCGTCACGGTGAGGGGTGCGGTGTCTGCTGTGGCGTGCAGATCCATCTTCACTATCATAAGCACGATTGCTGCGATGGCGGCGCGAGAGCTCTTCCACTGGCTTCGGCTTGAGTGAATCCAGGATATTACTGAAAAGACCCCCTGCTGGTTTCCTTGCGCTGGTGGTTGCTGAGCGTTTCAATGCTGGTCGCGAAGGCGTGACAAAAGGTGTATCTTCTGGTGTCATGACGGGGTCCGCTCCATCGCCATTGCCGGGACCAAGGCCGCCGGACATCATTGCCGAGTCGCGCTTGTCGTGCTTGTGCTCACTTCGACTGGACCTCTTTGTACGATGGCTGCTGGACCTGTCAACAGAGGCGGAGTGCGTCGCGTCGTCAGGAGTGTTGTCAGGATCGATGGCGTACGGATCTGGCACAGTACGAGATTTGCGCTTCTCTCGTGTCGATTGACTGCGACTCAGAGTCGGTCGCGGTCCGAGTCCCATCAATTTGGCGGCTTTACTAGCGATGTCGCCTGGCGGAGATGAAACGTCAAAAGAGCGTCGAGATTCACGTACTTGAGTTGGTCGTTGCGCAGAAGTTGATTGGCGCATTGATTTAGAACGCGTGGGCGTGGGACCGAATATGTTGAAACTCATGCCTTTGGATGGAGTAGGACGATCTTTACTCTCTCTTTTCGATGCTCTGTCGTCGCTGGAGGTTTTGTCAATTCTGTCCATGACGTCGCGTTCGGTTGCTTTGCGCGCCGATTTCGATCGAGAGAGTCCTGGAGCAGAAGTGCGCTTCAAAGTTGGAGTTGTTGTTGTTGTTGTCGCGTCTTTGCTGGGCCGACGTTCCTTTTTGACCTCTGGCTTTGGTGTTGTTCCCCAATTGCCCCAAGAACTACCAGTCGGGTCGCGAACAATCTTTGGTCGCTCCTTCTTAACAGACTTAATCTCAGCCGTGGGTGTGCTCGGCGCAGAAAGGTCGACTACTGTCGGGCGCGACGACTTAGTTGGCTTCTTGACTTCCTTTTTGACTGACGACTTCTTCTCTTTGGTGACCTTCTTGTCAGAAGCAGGTTTGGGCGTAGGTTCGTTCACTTCGACTGGAGGTGGCTCGATAGGTGCGGTAGCCGAGGCTTCAGGCACGAATGGTGGTACAGCAGGTACATCAGCCAGCACATCAACCACGTCATCTTCAGGAAAGCCACCCGGAATAGGGCTCAGAGAGGGAGGAAAGTCGACAACAGGCGGAGGAATCTCGATAGCAGCTGGTGGTGGAGGAGATGGCTCTTTGTCTTTACCTTTCTTTTTCTTCTTGTCCTTGGAAGATTTCTTGACAGTCTCTTCAATGACTGGTGGTTCAGGCACGATAACGACTTCAGGTTCGGGCACAACGATGAGTTCGGGTTCGGGAAGTGGCTCAGGTTCGGGAGCAGGTGGTAGTACAATGACCGCTTCTTTCTTGGTAGCTTCACCTTGCAATCGCTTGATCCTGTCTTTGACAGACTCCTTGGCACCAGTGTCGACTTTCCCCTTCGGAATGATAGGTTCCTCAACAGTGTTTTTGACTGTGGTAGGCTTCAGGAAAGTGCCCCAATAGCCCGTATTTGCGGGCTCGGCTTCAGGAAGCATGTCAATAGGCTCATCGGCGAGCGCTGCTGCGAATGCAGCCTCTTCGTCTGCTTTGCGTTGCTCTTCTGCTTCTCGCTCCAGACGCTCCTTTTCCCCTTTCTCTTTCTTCTCCCTCTCTTTCTCCTTCTCTTTGTCTTTAGAAGAAGAGGAAGATTTGGACTTGCTTGAGCTGCCCCAAAGACTGCTGCCCCAACCGGAAGAAGTCTTGACTTCCTTCTTCTTGGTCTCTTTCACGGACTCTTCAGCTGGAGATGATTCAATGATGACAACCGGTTCGGGCTCCGGCTCCGGCTCTTGCATATCAATCAGCTGTTCAGGCTCTGGTTCGGGAGCAGGAGGCGGTGCCTCGGCAATCGGCTTCGTCTCTTCAGCGCCTGAGCCCTTCTTCTTTTTGTCCTTCTTACTCTTCTTGGTGGAAAAGGAAGCCCAAGGATCATCAGCAGGTGGCTGCTCAACATGAGCTTCAGGTTCTGGCGGAGGTGGAGGCACTTCGATAATGGGCTCTGCCGACTCGACAGGCGGGGGCTCGATGGCGGCCAAAGGTGGAGGAGGAACAGTATCACCCTTCTTGCTCTTCTTCTTCTCCTTCTTGCCAACACTCCAGCCACCCCAGGAGTCTTCTTCAACAGGTGCAGGATCAGGCTGTTGGACAGGGACATCATAGACAGGTTCCACAATCTCGACAGGTGCGTTTTTGCTTCCCTTCTTTTTTGACTTCTTGCCCGTAGCCCAGCCTGACCAATCATCTTCTTCTGCCTTGGGCTCGTCGATTGACTCAGGAATCATGACGACTGGATCGTCTTCGAGGACGAGCTCAGGCTCCGGGGCTGGTTCAGGGACAGGCTCGGGCTCTGGTGATTTGCTCTTCTTCTTTTTATCCTTCTTCGAGGTTGAGCCCCAGCCGAATGACCATGAACTACTGCTTTCCTCGGCAACAGGTTCAGGAACGGGCGGCGGAGGTGGAGGCGCTTCTGGCAGGACTTCCTCAACGCCTTTCTTACCTTTCTTCTTAGTTGTTGTACCCCAGCCAAAACTCCATTCGTCTTGTGGTGGTTCCGGAATCACAAGAGCGGCCGAGTCATCAGCGGCCTCGGGAACAGGAGGGGCTTCTACAACTAATGGAGGCTCAGGAGCGGCAGGAGGATCAGGCTCAGACCAGTCGAAAGCGTTCTTTTTTGCTTTCTTCGCCTTCTTTTTGTCTTTTGCGCTCATTCCCCAAGAGAAATCATCGACAGGTTCTGGCTCAGCAGCAGGAGGAGGAGGAGGAGGAGGTTCCTCAACGACTTCAACGACGGGGGGTTCGGGTTCGGGTTGGGGCTCTGGAGCGGGTGTAGGTTCAGGGTCGGGCTCAGCGATGAAGTCGAAAGCATTTCCTCCTTTCTTCGCAGCAGCCTTTTTTGCCTTCTTCTTGTCCTTAGCGCTCATGCCCCAACTGAAGTCTTCTACAGGAGCTGGTTCAGGTTCTGCGGGAGGAGCTTCAGGCTCAGGAGGCGATTCTTCGATGACAATGACAGGCTCAGGCTCAGCAAGTGCGGCAGCTTTGGCGGCTTTCTTTGCCTTCTTCTTATCCTTTGCGCTCATACCCCAACCAAAGTCGTCGGCAGGTTCGTCAGGGCTTTGAACATCGACGATTGGTTCAGGTTCAGGTTCCGGCTCGGGCTCGGGTTCAGGAGGTGGTTCTTCAACAGCACCACCCTTCTTCTTTTTCTTCTTGCCAGTGCTGAATGCAGCCCATGGGTTGTCGTCGGTCTTTGCTTCTTCCTCTGCTGGTGGTGGTTCGGATTCTCCAGGCATCTCCCCTTCACCAGCGGCATCCTCAAAGCCGAAGTCGAAGGCGTATCCAGACTTTTTCTTCTTGTCCTTCTTACCGAAAGTGGCCCAGTTATCATCTTCTACTGCCTTTGCACCACTTCCCCAAGCGCCATTGGTGCCGAAACTGAAGCTGTTGCTGTTGCCGAAGTCCAGGTCGACTTTCGGGGGTTCGTCATCGAGTTTGACTTCATCGAGAGGAGGATCCGGGTCGGCGTTTTTGCCCTTCTTCTTCTTCTTCTTGCTGGCTGTGGTGAAGCCTGCCCAGTCGTCTTCTTCAGGTGGAGGTTCTTCGACAGGAGGAGGTGCTTCGTCTTGCTTGTCTTCCTCTTCCTTGTGTTCTTCGTCGTCTAGGGCGTCCCAGCTGAAGGCACTCTTCTTCTTGTCCTTTTTGCCCTTCTTCTTGCCATCGTACCAATCGTCATCATCATTGCCTCCTCCATCCCCTCCTGCGCCATCTGCACCTCCACTGCCGCCTGTGTCGCCAGGTTGATCTTCTTTGTTGTCTTCTTCAGGCTTCTTCTCTTCCTCGTTGTCGCTGTCCCATTTGTTTTTGGCAGCAGCAGCGCCCTTTTTCTTCTTCTTGTGCTCGCGCAAGTTATCGCGATACTGAAAATCGACTTCTGGTTTCGTACTTCCAAAGAATTCATCCCTTCGTTTCCCAGGGGTTGTCAAGATCGGTGACGGTGCATACGCAGGAGGATCGCAATCCCACGTCGCAAGCGCATCGGTAGTCGTGTAGTCAGGTGGTGTGTCGTTCACGCAATCGTCATAACTTGGAGGGGTTGCTTGTTCGAGGTCAAAGAAGAGTAGACCCGGTAGTCGGAGTGTTTTCGTAATCGTTCCATCGTGATGGTCGTGGTGATATGCATTGCCAGCGCATTTCTGCAGCTCTGGTTGCTTGCAATCGCTGGTTGGTGCAAGCTTCAGCGGGAGACGCGCCGCCAACGCGCGCGCGACAGGAACCGCCATTTCGTTGTCACCACTCTATTGCATTTGATGCTGTCCTTCAAAAACGTCCAAAGGGTAAAGAGCGATTGTCGTAATTCGTAGAAGCGATATACACCAAGAGTACAGAAGGAAGGTGTAGAACCGCCTCTTCTCTCTCGGGACTAAATTGCGGCGGCTGGGAGACCAAAGCTGCTAATCAAAAGAGACAGACCAATCCAAAGCAGGGAACAAAGCTGGTCATTCGCTGCCGAGCGAGAAGTGGCATGTCACAAGACTAGCAGGAGATGTGATGTGATGCACACTTGTATCCCCTTTTCTCCTCTTGTACACCAATATACAAAGCAGAGTAGCAAGGGTTCTGTTGATTACTCCCCTTGCCGTCGCAGTCAAAAGCAGAAAAAAAAGGAGGGAAAAGACACCTTTTGCAAACAGAAGACCCTTTTGTGTACTTAACTTGATCAGTCACATATTTTGATCTTCGTATGGGATTTCGCATGCGTCCATTACTGCCGGTCGCCCCGCTGCATGAAGAGGGGCAAAAAGGCATGCAATCAAGCTGCTTTGTGAGTCGCAGAGCCGACGACTTCTTGACCGCAACTTCGGCGATGGGGTGGGAAAGGGTGTGGGGCTTCTTCCCGTCGAAAACACTCCCCAGAAGTGTCACTTGTAGCGCCCGTCCTTTGACGAACATTCCGATCAAACAAAAAGATAAACATGGTTTTGCTAAACCTTTTATCGAGTGAGATGTTTCTTCTGCAGTGTAAAGATTCATTTTGAGCCTCAAAAGTCAAACGGTTGAAGGAGTGCTGCAGGGTATTCGTGGGTATTCAGCAAGAGCACGCGCATGAGCGAAGACCCTGCATGCATCCACATATCGGCATTGAATGAAGCCTAGACGGTTACACAGGTAGCGGTGTGCAAACATGCAGAATGGGCAACATGTGCATTACCGTCTGCTTCGCTATCACGCATATACTGTTCATATGCTGCCGACAGCAAGAGTGCATGTCAAGTCGGACCGTGTTGTCATTGTTGAGCTGTCTGGACACGATAATATGGGAGTATGTGATGATTTGATTCATTTGTTGTTATTCATTGTCTGGTTCCATGCTTATGTAGGTGTTTCCATGCCCATTGCTCGTATCCTGATGTTTCGTGGTCTTCATGATTGTGGGTCCTTCATAGTCGTAGCTGGTCGCTTAACCGTGGGTGACCTTGTGAACGGTGCCGTCATCGCCAACGTGGATGTTGAGGCTGTATTCGACCATCAGCTTGTGTCCTTGAACGTCGTTCTCCTCTCCTCTTGCTGCACTTACCGATCGGGGTTGTGGTCCATGGTCATCATCGAGTCGCCCTTGACGACACGGTGCTGCTGAGGAAGATCTTTCTTTGCGAATGTCTGTGATTGAGCTTGTCAGTGAATGGTTTAAAAGGCATGAAAGGCAGAGTGAGACATACCACGTTGTCGCTGTTGTCACCGAGCTTCTTGCCCATGAGCTGATCCATCCACTTGGAGGTCTTGTCGTCGCCACCGCTGGACTGCATTCCGGGGATTACGAGAGGCATGTTGGATTAGATGTGTGTATGAGAACTGTGTAGTGTTTGGAGAGTATGTCTTGATTGTTCAGATAGAAGTTGGAGGTCGTGAGATTTTATGAAGAGGGGCAGATGAAGCCACAAAGGTGGTTGCCTTGGATTCCTGCCACCACAAAACGGCTGATGACGTACATGGGGCTAAGCTTTCACCTTGACAACACAGAGGATTAAAGATAGGCTGAATGGAAAACTTGATTAAATGACTTCGCGTGCTGTTTGCTGTATCGTACGATCAGGATATTTCTGGTCTGTATTTGATGTGACAAGCTGATGCTGTAGCTGGTGACTGGGACTGGTTCCATGATCATTCTTCCAGTAGCTGCTTCCTTTCGATAGCTATCAACAGAAATATCACTTCTTGAGCAGATATTCCTTGCTAACCAATGTCTGCAAGACTCCATATACTCCAGAGACTGGCCATATACCCCAAGCCTTCTGAGTAGCCCACTCGGTCCATCCTGGTTGACCTGTTTGACTTGTGCCATTACCAATCGCACAAGCCTTATCGAAAGCACTCGGTAGATACTCAGCTCTATACTTTTTCCTCAAATCCAGATAAGACTTCTCGTCATAGATATCCCAGAACTCCGACTCAGTATAGAATGCTTGAGCATACAACCATTTCCTGCCACCATGCTGCTTGACGAGGCTTTCCAATTTGCGATTTCTCTCAATCCCTTCCTCAGGAGTGCTTGCACCGTTCGGACCCCAAACACCAACGTTAATGAGTAGATTGGTATCAATGCCATGTGGATGGAACGAAGACTGCTGTGTCCAAGGCTTCATCGGACATAGCCATAACGGATAGAAGTCAAAGGTTTGGTCGACTGCATTGATGAAGTCTTTGACGTTAGCAGCAGGTATAGCCAGGTCTTGGATAATGTACTGTTGCATATGTCCACTGGCATGCAGAGCATGATACATGGTGCTGGTCTGCATGAAGTCGTCCAGAGCCCAACGTGTGATGCGGTTGAAAGGAACCATGAAATAGTTGAAAGCATATTTTCCCATCCAGAATGCACCGCGATCATAGCGAAAGAGGTAGTCTGCTAGAGGTACTGCTTCCGTGACCGGTCCTCGAGCTTTCCTTGTTGTTCTGTCCGCATGCATGTAGAACCAAGGATCCCGCGCGCCTTGGAAACGCTGGATGCGTGTCTCGTGGGAGACGGATGAAGTCAGGCGACCAGTGACCACAATGCCCCTGTTCAAAGACATAAGAAAACCGTCTACGTAATCGTTTTCTAAATCTGCACTAGCAGTCTTCACTTTCTCCAGTGTTTCTTCGAGAGATCCGCACGGAGTGTAGGTGGTTTCAACATATCTCTTCGCATCGACGAGCTGGACCTCCATCAGAGTGGTCACACCTAACGTACCCAACGAGCTGGTAGAGCCATAGAACAGATCCGGAAGCAACTTTGGCGAGGCCTTTGTGATTTCACCATCAGCCAATAAGATTTCAATCCAGTTCACTGTACAGTCGAAAGAGCCATGCTTGAAGCTAGAACTCTCGCCGCCGGTACCACTAAACCCGCCTCCAGCAGTGATTCCCTTGAATTCCATAACAACAGACGGAACCAGACCGAACGGTAACGTCGCTTCCACGAGCTTGTCCATAGGAACGTTTGGTTCCACCAGGGCCGTTTTCGATGACTTGTCCACACCGAGAACATGATTGAGAGAACTGGTATCAATCATCCGATTGCGATCAACAGAATAATTTCTGGTCGAATTGGTTGAGCCATGGAAGATTCTGAACGGTTCTTTGCGAGAATGCAAGTATTTCAGTCGAGCTGATATCTGTTTCACAACTTCATTGTGCTTGTCCATGGCGATGATTGGTCTGTGAATTGAATCAGACGAGTCGCGAATTCGATTGAAGGATATGTGCTTTCGGTTTGCGGGGTGAGTTTGGGATGTAATCCAGGCTTAATATGATTGAATGTCAATCTCTAGTATGCGCAATGATGGACCTACTTGGAGATGTGTTGGTCAAGATGGTTCTTGCCGCAAGCACCCGTCTCGCCAAGCCCTGCGGTCTCCACCGGATTCCGGGCAACCTTTTTCTCTCCATACCTGAACGTCTTGCATCAAACAGCAATTGCAAGCGTATCCAGAAAATCGCGCCTACATGGAGGCCGAGCAGGAACGGCCGGCCAAGCGGATTCGTACTGGAAAAGCCTGCAAATCGTGCCGCACGGCCAAAGCAAGATGTGAAGTGCAACAGGAGGCAGACATCTGTCACCGCTGCCAAGTACTTGAGTTCGTTATTGCTACGAAGGTATCACCATGACACGTCTCCTAACACTAATTGAAGTCTGGAGTGTGAACTACCGAAACGTAATACAGCTCGCGCCCCAGCTCCAGCATCATCGAGCTCAGTCCCGGACAACAACAATGTTGAAGATCGGCTGAAACGGGTCGAGCAAATGATTGCGCGCTTATCTGAAGCAGTCTTTCCACAACCTGGCCCTGTCTTGAACGGCATTGGCGATGCTGTCGTCAGCCCTGATGCCACTCATCCGGGTGATGATAGCACAGAAACACATATCTCGCAAAACTACCCGAAACCGGTAGAAATTCTCCAAGACTTACAGTCTGAGCTATACGGCCAAGTCGCTACACCTTCTGAACAGACAAGTCGTCTAGATGTAGTCTCAGTGGGTATACTGTCAAATGACACCGCCATCGAACTCTTGCGAACGTTAGCAATGATCCCGTTCTTGTACGACTTTCCTATGTTCTCGAGCTGACAAAATCTCAGATCCATCGATCGCTACAGCAAATGGATACCATTGGCCGAGGTCGTCAAGTTCGTCAGCAATGTGTCTCAAAGGTTTGTTCGCAATTCACCTCTTTTGATGAATGTGCTCTGCTTGCTGGCGACTCGCTACCATCCCGAGATAGCTTCCCAAACAGTGTCAGACATTTACAAGCACGTCAAACGGATGGTCGCAGATGCAGTAATCGATACACCTCCAGTCGCGAGTAGCGTTATCCAGGCTTTCACCTTACTTTGTCTATTCAGCCCTGCCGTTCAGACAGACAAGCCACTAGACAGTTGGCATCTGAGTGCTATTACTGCGAACCATGCAGTCATTGCTTTTGGCCCTAGCAACGTCCAGCAGCCAGGGGCCGCAGAAGAACGCACCATCGAGCAGTTGCGCGTGTGGGGCAGTCTTTGCCTTACCCATTTACAGTAAGTCACGGTCAGAACCATGGGTCCGGGATTCCTTGCTGACAATACAGATACTCCATTGGCAGTGGTCGACCACTCACAATCGCCATTCGACTGATGGATGGTTGTCGCCGCCTACTCGAACAACCTACAATCATGCCTTTCGACACACCTCTGATAGCAGAACTCCAGTTCTACATTTGTCTTCACACCGCTCTTGGAAATCCTGCCGCAACACCCGAATCCGCCTTTGCACCTTGGGACTTTGCTTGGAGCCGGTTCCTGACCAACTCTGGCCCGCCTAGGACTCTTGAATTGTCCCATTGGTTCGGTCACTTATTGCTCCACCGCCGCAATGCCTCTTCTCACCACGATCAATCGCCACAATCTGCTCACGAGAGAAATATACCGTCCTGGCGAGAAAGTGCAAACATCGTCTCACAATTCGTGCGCGATGCCTCGGATCGCGCTCCAGACCTGCCCGACTTTGCTTTCTTCATTGCGTCCTACGCTGCGCTGGTGCTTTGCGAGAGTGCTATTGATCATCACTTGGTCGACAACCTACGTGCATATCTGTTCAAGGTCGCATGCGGAGAGTCACATATTGCATTCAAGCACGCGTGTATCATACAACGTGCACTGGAACGATCAAGACATGCTGATGTAAGTGGTGAAGATAGTACGAATGGTGGTCCTGAGCTCTCTCCTAACACCGCCGGAACCCCTCTACCTTCACAGTCCATGAACTTGAACGAGTTCGATGCTTTGGCTGGGTTTGACATCTTCGGAGAGTACTTCACTGTCGGAAGTCTGTTATGATGGCCTTAGAAGGCTACGATGTCAATATCCCACGATTCAGACGCCGCCTGAACACACGTCTCTCAAAATGTGTGTGGCTCAGCGCTGGTTCGTCCTTCTCGCTTCTTCACGACAGCTGAGCCGGCAGTAAATCAGTAAGTGCTCCATTCTTCTTTTTCATCAATACAACCCAACAAGGCCATGAAGACAAAAAAGACAAAAACAGATACTTATGAATCCCATTCAAATCTCCTGTCCCAACCCTTTACTCTCTCGGAATTCATGGGTAAGGCGTGGTAGAGGGACATGATTGCAACAAAAGGCAAATCGGAGCCACAAAACACAGACACCCTTTGAAAACCACTCAGTACTCTTCTTTGATTGTATGCTAACTCGAAATCGCAACTTAGATGGCCGGACGAGACGAAAGTCAGAAAGAGCTCTGATAATTGGGCCAGAAGAGCTTCCAGCCTCCACAGTGGAGTATAAAGGCTTCGAGCCGCCTTCTCGATATCCATTCCTCAAGTGGCTCCTGCAACACTCGGCATAGGTTGCGTTTCCCGACGGAAAAGGTGTTGTGTTGCCCGAAAACCGTCGGACACCGACGGAGACCGCTCAAATTCAATCGAACATTGTCTTAGGCAAATCATAATTGTTAACGAAGTCCGACGGTCTCCGGTGGACATGAGAACATATATTTAATGGTGCCTCGATAGTCACTGTGCTTTTGTATATACACAGAATCGAAACTGAGCCCACACCTGCCATCCGCCTCGTTGTCGCTGTCAAATATGCCACTCCGATTCAAATTTCCTGAGAGGGCTTCATCCAGAAGACCCACCTGGGTTCGCTCGACACCACTCGGTTCTCCGATCCCGGACGCCAATTACACCTCCCAACTCACCTTCCACAAAGCTCTTGTTGGATATGAGCCGACTTTTCTCCTATCTCTGGATGCTCTTGCCTCTGAGCTAGGTCTTGCAGCCGTATACATCAAAGACGAATCATCCCGATTTGGTCTACCTTCCTTCAAAGCTGTAGGAGCATCTTGGGGCTGCTTCCGTGCTCTTGTATTTCATCTGGGCCTGAATCTCGATACTGCGACTTTGGAGTCAGTAGCTGCCGCTGCTGCAGACAAAGGCTGCAAGTTGTTGGCTGCGACTGATGGCAATCACGGTAGAGCTATCGCTTGGATGGCACGTTCTCTCGGTATCAAATCTACCATCTACGTACCCCACGACCTACATCCAAACTTCCTGCGTTTGATCGCCGCTGAGGGTGCTGAAGTAGTCGTTGTACAAGGTGACTATGATTTCGCTGTTGAAACTGCTGCCTCGGCTGCCGCTGCATCAAAGCACAATATCCTCGTCCAGGATACGGCGTTTGATGGCTACGAGGATGCCCCAACCTGGATTATCGATGGATATGCAACCATCTTTGCAGAGATGGAAGAGCAATTGCAAGACCTTCCTATCCAACCGACTACAATCATCACCCCTGTGGGCGTGGGCTCTCTTGCTCAGGCTGTAATCACATACGCCAAGGCACAAAGGAATCTCACCACCATCGCCGTTGAGCCTGACACGGCAGCTTGCTTGCAGGCCTCGCTTGTTGCAGGCAAGCCCACTTCCATTACGACTTTCAACACCATCAACGCAGGTTGCAACTGTGGAACCCTGAGTTCGATATCCTGGCCCTACCTCCGCGACCATGTCGACATCAGTACCACAATCTCCGACTACGAAACGCATGTTGCGGTCCAAGATCTGCATCGGCACAACGTAAACGCTGGCCCTTGTGGCGCGTCCGGGCTCGCAGCACTGCGCCGACTTCTCGCTGAGGGTAATGTCAAGAAAGGAGAGGCAGTGGTATTGATAAACACCGAAGCTGCCAGACCTTATGATATCCCTCTGGATGTCAGTAATGATGATGTTACCGACTTGACGCAACAACTTGTGCGAATCGACAGTTCTTCTCCGACACTGGATACTACTGGTGCGGCACCTGGAGAAGCGAAGATAGCGGCATTTATTGCACAGTGGCTTCATCATCGCGGGATTGAGACACATATCGTAGAAAGCACAGCTGGTCGGCCATCCGTCGTTGGAGTAGTGAGGGGAACTGATCCTCACGCGAAGAAAGTAATGTTGAACGGTCATATCGACACAGTAGCCCTCTCAACCTACGGACCCTCTCCACTCAGTGGCGACCTGGTCGACGGCAAAATCTACGGCAGAGGCGTACTAGACATGAAAGCAGGAGTCGCAGCCGCCATGACCACTCTACTGCACTTTGATCAGCACGGCAGTAAGGGCGATATCATCCTCACCGCAGTCGCAGACGAAGAAGATCGCTCCCTCGGAACCTCCGCCATCTTGGCAGCCGGATGGACAGCAGACGCCGCAATCATCCCCGAGCCAACTTCCCTATCCCTGCATCACGCACACAAAGGTTTCGTATGGGTGGAAGTCACAATCCTCGGTGTAGCTGCCCACGGCTCCGACGCTACCACCGGTGTCGACGCCATCATGCATACCTCTTCCTTCCTCTCCGCTATAAACTCCTACGCCACCACCCTGCCTGAAGACAATGTATTGGGGGAAAGCACAATGCACACCGGAACCATCAGAGGCGGGGAGGAAAATAGCAGTTATCCCGCCTCTTGCACTGTAACCCTTGAATTCAGGACTGTAAACAATATATTCCAATCTTCTGCTGTCATCCTCCACGATATCACTGCTATTCTTGCGAATTTGCAGAAACAGGATCGGCGGTTTTGTTATCAGCCACCTACAGTGCTGTTTGAAAGAGCGCCATTATTGCCTTTATCGTCTTCTCATCCTTTTCTTCTCGCAGCAAAACAATCACTGGCGGACATGCAGGGTAAGGAAGTGCAAGATATCGAGGTTTCGGCGGCGAGATTCTGGACTGATGCGGGATTGTTGAGTGAAGCTAGGATCCCTTGTTTGGTATTCGGACCTAAAGGGGAAGGGTTACATGGTAAAGATGAGTGGGTTGATGTGGAGAGTATCAGGATTGTCGAGGAGGTTATGAGGGAGACGGTTAGACGGTTTCAGGAGGGTTGAAGTGTCTTGAGGGGTGGATGGTTTGATAGAGTTGTCTGCGAGGGTGTATTGGAAGGACGAGTTGAATGGTTTCAGGATTTTCTTAATGATACAAGATGGATTTGCTTGTCGATTGCAGTTGGATGATTTAATAGTGGGAGTGGAGAGTCTTGCGCATTCTCTTTGAACATCACTCGCGTTGCTGAAACCATCATGCATTTTGACAGACTGGTTGACCAGGGGTATGGATGGGCTGAGAGAGGTGTAGTCATGGACTTTGAGTCCGAAGGCTTTGATACAGCAGCCATTTCTTCTTCCCTCTGCTGCTTTGTTCTTCTTCCTTGAATACCTTGTCTTTCTGACCGATAGCACTGATTATCAAGTCTGATGTAACACTGGTTCAACAGCAAGATGAATATACTCAGAGATACATGTGCTTGGAAGGAAGGGTATCATACTATGCACAATCACAAAACCACAACCACTGACACACAAACACATCAACGATCAAGCACTCGCACATCCATGATCCCTCCCCCACCTCCACACCTTTCCCTCCAGAACCGGCGCGATGAACAACCAAGCAACCCCCATAACCCACCCGAACAAAACATCCACGACACCCCATCCATTCCTCGGACTCCCTCCCAGTGCGCAAACCCTCATCGCATGAGCCAACCACTGCGTCGTTATCACATAATCACCCCTCCTCAATCCCTCCAACGCAGCTTCCGCGACTTGCTCTGAAGTTTGTTTAGGGTCGTCTTCTTCCAGCATCTTAGTGACGGCATGTTTGGTTTCATTTTCGGCATCGTAGCCGGGGGATAGGATGGTCGCCGGGCAGACGAGGTGGATTTTGACATCGGAGGTGGGGGAAGGATGGGTGGAAGATTGACGGGAGCCGCTGTAGAGGTTCAATTCCATACGTAGGGAATCGGCGAGGGATTTGAGAGCTGCTTTGGCGGGTGCGTAGGGTGTGTAGCCTGCTAGGCCTACGAAAGCGACGACACTGGATGTGATGATGAAGTGTCTTGGTTCCGCTCTCTTGGCCTGCTCCTTCTCTTTCTTGTCTTGAAGGGAGGAGGGGGAAAGCCAGAGTTTCAGGGAAGCGTGGGCGAGGTAGAAGGAGGACCAGTAGTTCATGTCCATTTGCGCTCTGTGTGTTTCTAGGGGGGTGTCGATGAAGAGGCCGGGGGAGGAGGAGCCGGCGTTTGCCCAGATGATGTCGGGTGGGGTGGAGTTGTTCCATGTGGTTGTTTCGTCGAGGATACGGGTATTTTCTGTGGCCGAGGTGCAGTCGGCGCTGATGGCTAGGAAGCGTTGATTCGGTGATTTGGAATGCGACTGTTGTAGAGGTGTCCAAGTCAGCGTTTGGTGGGAGGAGGAAAGAGAGAAGAAAGAGAAAAAGTACCTTGATGTAGTCGATGGTTTCATCGAGCTTTTGTTGGTTTCTTGCGACAATGCAGACATTCGCGCCTTGTTCGGCTAGTTTCTTTGCCAGAGCTCTTCCCATACCACTGGAACCTCCAGTCAGCAGGACCGTCTGTATTCATGTCAGCTCGTGACCAAGTCCAGTCGCAATTGCTCACTTACCCTGCCCTCGACGGGGAAATGCTGCTTGGACGAGAAGAGACCCATCATGCCGCTTGCAACAACGATAACAACAAGACCAACGACCACAGGATGAACCAACAAATCAAACACTGTCATCCTCGAAACGCAAAACCAACAGCACTCGTATTGACGTAGAAGAATTGCTTACACCATCCCTCCACCAACCCCAAAGCTTCAAAAACAAACAAAACAAACAACCTCTCCCCTCCACCAAGGTGACTTTTCCCTCCCTCCCACCTTACCACCTCCAGAAATTACACCCACCTCACACCCACGCTATTCAAACAATGTCCCTCGAAATCCTCCACGCATACCGTCACCTCCTCCGTACATCCCTCCACGCAATCCGCCACGCGAAACCCGCCCGCTACACCCTAATCACCCATCTCCGCCACTGTTTCCGCAGCACACCTCAACCTTTTTCCGCCTCTTCCTCTTCCTCCTACGACGCTCCCACCACAACACGAACATTAAAATTTCTCACAAACGCGGTAAAATACAAAGGTGTGGAGGAAAAGGTCGTAAGGAATTTGATCCACGTGTGGGGGTGTAGGGGTAGGGATGTTCCTTCTATACTGTAAGTGCAAAATGACAACCAAACCCTTAAACGCAGAGGTAAGTCAGATATAGGTGGGAAAGGGTAAAGGGTGTTGATTCGTGCGAATGTGCAGGAGAAAAGATGTCAAGGATATGAGGTTTAGGCATGAAGCGTATGAGAAATTCGACCAAGATGTTAGGATGTTGGAGAGGACGTTGGGGATACGGTTGACGGGTGGAGAGGATATGGGATATCAGATGGAGGTTAGGAAGAGGTATAGGAAGATTCCGCAGTCGGTGGCTGCTTCGAGGAAGAGATGAAAAGGTATATCTTCACGTAAGAAGAAAAGGTGGAAGGGAAGATGTAAATCAGAGGCTTTTGTAATGACAATGTACATTTCTTTTTACACAAGTTTGTTGAAATCGTCCTTTTTCTGCGTCCGCTCCACTCTCTGCTGCTCTCCACCGTCTGTCGAGCCACTTCCATGTTGAATCTCTCCCTCTCACTGACCGAGCCACTCAAGCAACCCGGAGAGCTCGCCCTCCCATCTCCCCAACTCCGTGTTCTTCGTTTCAGAGCCCTTGTCTTACTTCCTCCAAACACCTCCTCTTCAACGACTCTTCTTTCCCTCAAGCTTCTCCTTTCTCTCCCTCTCAGCATAGATACCACCAGTGAACGGATCCTCGAACCTCAACGCGATCTTGTAAACCACAAACACAACACCCGTCAACACAACACCAGCCGGCTTTCCAAACCATAGAGCACTTCCCAAGAAACTGAGCGTGGATCCATAGTACATGGGAGCAGAGCAAATGTTGAATGGGAAGCCCGTGACCATTTCATCCATCAAGATGCCAAAGTAGTCGCCGAGGTAGGTGCCCGTGATGCCGAGGGCGTACATGGAGGTGAGAACGAGGATGTTACCCGAGGTGAAGAGGGCGAGGGCTAGGGCGTTGGAGACGGGGCCGGTGAGGAGGGGGTGCGTTGGTTGGGTGCGGAGGGCGCGTTCGTAGCTTGGAAGTCTAGGTCAGCAATGCATCAATCGTAGGTTGGGCTCTCTCTTCGAATCTCGTGTTGTCGCTATGGGTGGGTGGTGCTTGTGGTATCGGGTTTGGCGCGTAGTGGGTGGTTGCTTCTTGTAAAAAGGAGAGAGGTGATCTTTTGCGTACATGCTGTCTCTGATGATTCCAATGGTGAAGATTGTCACGGCGAGGGCATAGCAGCCATAGAGCGAGTTGCCGCCAAACAGCTTGGTGATGGTCTTGTTGTGGTATTCTGATCAAGTTGCAGATATGTGTCAATTGATGTTCTTGCTTGTTTCTCAATGATATGTTCAAGTCTTTCTCTGCTTGTTTCTTGTTCTTGGAGAGAACTCTCACCTGATCTTGCTGCAGTGCTGGAGAGAGGTCAGTTTGTGATTTCTTTAGAAGGTAGATACTTCATGTCTTGCTTACTTCCAAAGAGTTGGGTTGAAGACAATACTAGCCACAGACACTGTGTTGCATCTCTCATCAGTATCAACAACCTGAAGCGGGGTCGCCGTTGCTTGCAGAAGAGCTGCCACATCTTCACTCACACCAGAACATGGGTTGTCCAAGATCGACATAATCGGAGATAGAAGACATGATGGCTGAAAGCAAGCAGAACCTCAACAGTCGTGCAAGAAATGAGAAAATTCACTTGTCTTGTTGTCAAACGAAAACAAATCGAGGAGAGCTCATCGACTTCGGAAGAACACATGGCAGAAGCTCTCACGGCTCAACGGACCCAAGACCTCCGTCATCACTCTTGGCAGTCACATGAAAACATGCGCAAATCAGCCTGATTGTCTTTCAACGAACATCTTGCTTGGGTTCAGGTGATGCAATGACCAGTCACCAGTGTAAAAAATTTGACCAGAGAATTGTTTGAGAATGACAAGTTCGTAACAAGAAGTTTCAATTAAAAATAACTATCAATTTGATAAAGAATAAAAGATAAACATGACCCATTGCTCGTGAACATCAAGGCCGTTGTACCAGAAGGTTGTCCTTCTAACACTTGAACAATCTAGTTTCTTAAGATCTTTTTACAGACCATTGTCGGCACAAGAGAATGCCGTGCCATAAGTTGACGAGTTGTAGCCATCAACAATACTCTGAACAGAGGCATATGTACCTCCGCTGAGGAACAAAAGTCCAATGCAGATGAGGATGATGTTGAAGACGAATCCAAGAGTTCCTCTGAGTCCTCTGTTTTTGTAGTAATCAGGTCCGTAGTCGGCTCTGCGCATACGAAGGTATGCCATACCCCAGAAGATGAAGCCGAAGAAACTGTCAAAGAGCGAACTCATGAGTGACAGCAAGTCACTGAAGAAGGGAATGACTTCAGCAATGATGAATGCCAGAACCCAAGTGCAGGCCAAAAGGGCAGCCCAAGTTGCCCAACCAACAACAGTGTGCTCGCCCAAGTGTCTGGTTCCAGCGAAGATTCTGAAGAAGACGAAGCGGGCAGAAACCGAGGCGTACAAGACACCCAAGAAGATAATGGTTGGGATCATGAACGAAAAGCTGACCTTCTTGTACAATTCGTTGCTGAGGGATCCAAAGGCGGGTGCAGTGTAGTACTGGTTTCCAGTGTAGGCGTAGATGATGGCACCGACAAGCGAGAAGAGAATAACTTCAGCAATGGTGACGGCCCACAAAGCCTTGGGGAAGTCGCGAGGGTTCTTCATTTCAGCGATGAAAGAAGGCAGGGTGATCTGTCCGATGAATGTGTAACTGATGTTCATGAATGCAGACATTCCGGCGACAAAGGTGGTGCCAGCCTCAGGGATTGCAAGCACGCGAGGCTCTCCAAGCTTGGGGTACCCAGCAGGGTGATCCTCGATACCGGAGAAGATGGTGGCCAAGATGACTGAGATGAAGGTGAAGAAAGCCGATGCGGTGCCCAAGATGGCGAGGGTGTTAAACGTGCGGGGAAGCGACGCGAAGAAGGACACAACAGCAACGATGGCGCTGAAGCCGATAGTGCAAAGGCCGTGGCCAGTCATGGTGTTCAAATACTTGGCACCAGTCAGGCAGTGCAGGCCTTGGATGAAAGTGTTGTTCAGGATGAACATGAAGGCAGTAGCCCACCATGCCCATCTTTGGCCCCAAAAGAGCATTTGACCAATGTCACAGACATCCTTGACTTCAGGGTGGCGCAGACAGAATTCCCTGTTTGAAATTTTAGAAAGGGTTTATGCAGTCGGGGTTCGAAAGTCACATACCAGAGAACCAGAGAGGTGTACAGAACAAGTCCTGCAACAACCACGGTCAAGATCAAGCCAGGCACAAGACCGAGAGTTGCGTAGGAGTACGGGAAGGACATGATAGCCAAGCAGATGTATTCAGAGAACAACAGTGCTGCAGTCTGGGAAATGGATTAGGTCGGTTCTTGCTACGCTCATCGCGAGAGCTGATTCTTTCGGTATTTTGCATGGAATGAAGGGTAGGGAAGGATCGGGTGCAAGGGCTTGTTGCGTTAGGAAAGATGGAAAAGTATCTGGGTTTGTCGCATTGGGTAGAGAATCGACTCATTCCCATGTCGAAGAAGGGATGCAAGGAAAACAAAACACGCGATAGAATCACACCTTTGGCCAGCTGCAAGTCCTGTACTTGATGGCATTTCCAGCTTCCAGCTCCATTTGCTTGCCGATAGACACGCCAGAACTGTCATCACTCAGGTTGCCTTGGCTAATGGACTTGGTGATAGGTCCGTCGATTCTCTTCATGCTCATGCCCTTGGGACCAGTTTTTTCCGGATCGTAGTCAGGGGGAAGACCGCCATAACCCTCGTTCCCTTGAACGGGCTTTTCGAGTTCGGGCGCATTTGGTAGAGGGGGTGCATCGGCGACAATGGTAGGCTTCTGCTTGAACAACTTATTGCCTAACGCCATTTTATCGAACGAATGCTCCGGACGAGCGTGAAATAGGTGAAAAGGTCGCGTCGGTTGAATTCAGGCAGCATTAACCACCAGAAATTGTTAAGCTTGATGGACAATCGAGTCGAATTGGGGTGTACTGAGACGGGAAAGAAGTGTTGCGCGTAGCGGCAGACGACCAGTTTATAAATGACGAGACTTGGACCAAGAGGATCAGAGCTTAATTGCAAAGTTAAGACGGCACGGCGATCGAGTAAGCAACCGTGGCGGACGCGGCTAAGGCGAAGGATGTGGTCAGAGGAGTGAGTCGAAGCCTTGGTGTCGTACGCCGAGATGTGTGGCGTCTGGCTTGTTCTTACGGGAGCCGCCACACCTATTCTTCAACGCTTTCCAACTTTCGACTCCATCCAACTGCAATGAGTTCGTTTACCGCGGGAACGCTTTTATAACTAGGTAGTCAAAGGAACTTTCGGTGCGTGATTTGTTCATGCAGATTCAACCTTCTCGCCGCAAAAGCTTTCGGTTGCTTAATGGGATTCTGTCAAGTCACTAAACCCTTGCGCGGCCCCAAAAACAAAGGGTGCAGAGTGGAACCAGCCAATGAGCACGCAATCCACCAATCTACAATCTCTATCAATTGGTTACGATTGAAGACGTTTCTACCGCTTCTCTCATACCTTTGCCCTGCAGGCCGATCTTGCCGTAAAGATGCCTGGAACGTTTGGCCCAACTATTTTCCAGGAAATGGTTCGTGGAGGGAGAAGTGAACTTGCCGCGGATGCGCTTTGATGTCATGCCGCAAATTTGAGCAGGGAGAAATTCATCATCAACCAAGTACTTTCACTACGTCCATACCAAGACCGCAAAATACAAAGACCTCAAATGAGGACCTGAAAAACTCCGTTCGCCTCGCTACCGCTGTACCTTGACCTTGAATCTCGTGGTGCGTCCGTGACCACGTCAATGCCCTTGTTAACCCCGTTACCCGCAACCCCACTATTGATGATATGATCGGCCCTTCGGTCTGCTCCGGCCTTTTGAACCCGGATATCAATCCTTTGATCAACGATCAGACCAGAATTTCAGCCACCGGTGCGTCAACCCATTCCTGACCACTGTCCCGTCGCTTGTCGCTTTCGCTCTTGATTTCTTCACCTCCAACATACCATGCCGCAGCCCGTACAATCTCCAGGACTACCTTGAGCTCATCGTCGTCTCGAGGCGCGTAAATCATTGCGAACCCTCCTGGAACAAACCTTTCCATCCAACCACCTCTTGCAAGCGGGTGTCGTTCACCCCAACCTGCTTCGAGCATTATTTTGGCGTCGGCAGGATGTAGAGTTAAATGTAGGGAACCGTCGGATGGATGCGCGTGACAGATCTCTCCTCCGCAGGTTCGTCGCAATGGACTGTCAGTGAAGATACCAGTGCCATGCTTCTCGAAGCACGATGTACCTTCGAGGAGGTGAAGGTTTTCATTCGCGATGGCGTGTAGCGCATCGGCCAGTTTTTCGTAGACCTCTTGCGACGGCTTCTGGTTCGTCTGGCGATGCGGCGCAATTCCGAGGGTTGACGGACGAGGACCTGAGCGTTGAGGAAGCTGCGGTAGACATCCCTCTCTCTTCGTCATGGACCACGGTATCTTTGGCGGCGCGTATGGATCCCTGAGCGCGAACATGGCCAATGCCTTCACTTTGCAGTAGCCCAGGATCGTCTTCGGTGTGCCTCCTGGACCTAATGCGATGAAGCTTTGGTAGTCGAGGTAAAGATGTCGTAATGTCGGCAGAAGGATCGTGATGGCTGCGAGGTGGGTGTATGAAAAGGTCATACTGCTGAGTGCCGTCTTAGGACTGTGGTTGAAGATCTTGAGTGTATCCATACTGTCCAGATGTCGACGTCCAGGACGAGAACCTCGATTGTATTAGAGACGAATAGAAGAGTTGGTGGTCTCAGGTCCACAGGGTTGCTAAACAATTGACTCTGATAGACTGCAAGTAGGTAGGTGGAAGGATTGAGGCTCTGGGAAGATCACCCATATATGGAAATTCAAAATCCGCACCCCCTCAAAGCAGTTTTCACTATCTGCGCAAACATGTGGAGTTCCTTCGTCAGGTTCACCGCATAGTTACCCTTGGCGCCTACCTCTTTCACCAGAAATGCGCTTTTTGTGAGCACACGTGCTGCAAGTGCGTAGGTATGATCTCACACTTTTCTGGCGGCTGACTTGCATCTGCGAGGGATGATAGGCAAACAACGCCTATCCCACATATATCCCATCAAAACAAAATCCCCACAAGCTTGTTCTATCTTATTTGTGAGCCTTTGCAATCGATTGGTGAAGTTGTGACACGGACGAACGCAAGACTTCTTGCTGTGACAGCTGCTTGATGTGTTGCCAAATGTGGAGCTGTGCGGAGACGCTCTGCGGGGAGAAGAAAACATCCATCTTTGCTCTTTGCACTTCCCATCTTCTTTCTGACACCTTTGACACCTTTGACACACATGTCGCACAGCTTTCTTCAACATTCGGGTAACATCCGAACTTCCCAGCAAAAACTGACCTGGGATTGAAGAGCTTCGATGAGTCCGCTCGTGCAAGCCTGACACGATGTTGCTACGATGTCCGCGAGTCAACAGCCTTTGGCAATTTCGCCAAACGCGAACCGCTTAGCCGTTGTTTACCGGCACAAATTTGTCGTGAGCTCTGAACACATGGAGGAAAATGAGGGTCAACAAGGATTTGCTCGGGATCAGATCCGCCGTCGCGACGAGGCAAGCCCGTCCTCTGGCATTGTTCAACCTCGTAGGAACCCTATATCCGCAGAATGACATTCCCAAAGCTGGCAGGCTTTCCTTATGTCTCGAGTCAATCTACTCGTATCCTCTTGATACATGAGTCGGGTCCTCTCGTCTTTCTCTTGTCTCATTGCCAACAGGCCAGGTTCAGAGAGGCAGACTCAATACGGGATACGGTCATGTTATGCCTCAAAAATCGATAGCTGCATGGCCATTCCTGTACGTCATGCTCCATACTTACGGACGTATATCTTTGAAGGATCAATTCGAAAAACGAAGAAATCAAACGGCGAACTTTTGGAAGTCTTAATTGCTTGTACTATGCCCTGCAAGGTCTCAGCCTTGTGGGCATCCAACATTGACCGTAAGGTAGCTGGTTTGCTATGCACAGTGCCAGGATAGTTATATCGCAGGTCGTCCAGTAGCGAAGCTGCTGGGAACTAACACCGCTAACACTTGGGACGAACACGAAGTAAGTGCTTTTGATTGGCTACATCACAGTTCGGAGCAAACCCATCTCACGAGTCGTACTGAGACTTCGTACGAGTAAAAGTTCTCAGACTCCTGAGTCACGGACGGTCGTCGAAGCTATACCGAGTCTACATGTTCCAGCCACTGCTACGTTTTCCAGCTCGAATGAGCCACTTTTTGCGAACTAACCAATATGCAGCGAGTCAACAGAGTTTCAGAACATCTTCTTGGATGGAACTGGACACGGTTATTGGTTGCGGCTAATCCTGCTCGCTGTGGTGGAAGCCTTGCTAATGACCGTTACAAACTTCCAGACGCTTCGGGACCAACTACCGACGACTGAACCAGCAAACACATGGTGTTCGTACAACGCTGGACCGATCCCCATGGCATTGATATCAACCTGGCGGGTTGTGCTCTGATGGCTTGTGTCTGTCCTTTGTCCTCGAGGGGCTGACATTCTCGTCAATGAAAGATCTCCATCAGTATAGCCAAAGTCCCGAGCCTGCCAGGCTAGAAAGGATTGACTATCTACAGTCTGGATGGCTTGAAATTATCATCCAGCTCCGCGGCGGACTCTGCTGTATTGTCAAACTCCACCTATACTTGTCTTTGGTCAGGCAAGTATACCCTGTAAACGGCCATCAACGCTCTTCACACAACGTCGAATAGCTGTAGCTAGGCTACCCGAAGAACAAGAGGACAAGCTTACCCACCAACTCAACATCCCTTCATCTCGAGTGTGGGTATATAATGTTGGATCGTATCTCACTGTATGAACTCTATCAATCTGCATCTTCCATCTCACCATTCAGCCCAATCTTTAACCTTGTACTCTAATTTAATCTCTAATCATGTCGATTCGACGAACCTCTGCCCTCAGCCTTATAGCTATGGGTGCTGCCAGTGTTTCCGCCTTCATCGCCTCCAACGCAGGCGTCAAGAACGGATGTTTCTGGAATGTGGACGGACTTGGTTCCTTCAACACTCAGTGGTCGATTGCAGAGTTCACAACCAGCACCCTGAGCAGTGTTCAAGACGAACTATCCGCCTCGTCATACACAGTCGAGGCTGGCAACTCACCGCTAGCGAGAAGATTCGATATCACCAACATTGGTATCTCCTCTGACAATGCCTTGACCTTGACCGTTCCCGGAGGACAGTCCACTGGTCCCATTTCATCCGCTCAGATCACCACTGCCGTAGGTTTCCATCCTCGCATCACCATTTGCACGATACTGACCAAAATCACAGTATAGTGACATCCTCTTCGGCAGTGTCCGAACAGTAGCAATGGTCAGCGGTGCGGCAGGAACGACCCACGGATTTACCTTCTACGCAAACGATAACCAAGAAGTCGACTTTGCATTCCTCAGTTCCGACCCATCGGTCGTTCATCTCACAAATGAGCAAGTCAACAGCACGTCACCTTTTTCGACGTACACTGTTTCAGCTCCTTCCGATGCAACAAGTGCTTACCACGAATACCGTCTTGACTGGACTGCCGATGCTACAAGATTCTATATCGACGGTGCTTTGGTTCATACGATCACTGAAAATGTTCCCAGCCAGCAAGGCTTCTGGTTATGGTAGGTCATAAGCTATGTTATTGAATGAGAAGAGCACATCTGATTGAAACGACAGGAACTCGTGGTCGAACGGCAACGCCTGGGCTCAAGGACCTCCCGCCACCAACTCTGTCCTCAAGATCAAAAGCATTGATGCTTACTTCAACCGCACCTCCATCATCCCCAGCGGATCCTGCCTCTCCTCCTCTTCCAACAACAACGCCGCTGCCGCCGCCGCTTCGTCCACATCAACAGCACCTACCTACACTCCCGCCCCCACAGCCGCCAACGTCAAACTCTGCCCCAAATACGACGGCACAGTCTACACAGCCACCAACGGCGACCTCTTCCAAATCGCCTGCGGTACAGACTTTGCAGGCGGCGACTTCAAAATGGTCTGGGTGAATTCCATGAGCGCTTGTATCGAAGCTTGCTCTTCTACTGAAGGATGTGTGGATGTGAGTATGAGTGGAACTGCTTGTTATATGAAGAACAAGTTGAAGAATGCGTTGAAGAATTCTGGTGTCAATGGTGCGAAGAAGATTTCGGCGTGATCGGTAGGAAATGGTTCATAGGATCTAGTGATGGCTTTTAGGTCGAGTCATTTGTCTGGCTTCCCGATACAGCGTTTCCTTCCTGCAGATAATTCCACGTTTATCCTGAGATTTGAATATGGAAACTCCCTACCATCATCTTTTGAAGAATGTTCTATGATCAGAAGCTCAGTGTCGATATAGCAGAAGATGCCGTCTAGAAGTTTTCCCCATCGCGACATATCAGCCACATTTCCTTCTTTTGCTCTTCTATCTTCTCCATTCGACCTTGCCAACTACCACACATTTCCCTCAAACCCATCAGTCTCGATCACAGTACTATCACGATAGAAATCTATCCCTTGCCAAAAGAGCACAGAATACTCTCTTGCTCTCCAAATAGCACCTCTGTTTCTCCACCGCCTTCACGTCCTCCAATCTTGAACAGCGGTGCCAAACAAAACTACCCCTCGACAAGAAGATACCCTGACCATCATCATTTCAAAGGAAATCAACAGACTAATTCGATTCACCATCACGCCAGCCAATTTTTACAATTCTGCCTTTGATCTCGTCGAAGTTGACGAGTACTTCCACGAAGGAACTGAAGGGGTCAGCTCAGTATCGGATGAATGAAAGGAGTCGGCATGAACAGCGATGACCGGAAGAACAAGTCAAGATGACGGTAAAAGGGGAGGAATAAAGGGAAAACGCGTGTCCGGGAAATCGAGACCGGGGGAAGTGAATGGAGGGGGGATGAATGACAAGAACGAAAAGAGGTTAGACGTACACAAAGATGGAAAAGTAGAGAGCACGTTGATGAACAAATTTGACAAATCATACAGGCTCGTTGGAAACACGTTTGAAATCAAGTCAAGATTCGTGGAATGTGTAGTTTCATTGTGCTTCATAACCGTGTCTTTACTGCTCAGGGGGGGAATCAAAAGTGTCTCTTCTTGTCCTTCGTGCTAATCGTAAGCTTCATAGTGTGTGCAAAAAAAAAAGGAGGAAAAGAAAAAGGAAAACGTGTAATGGGGAATCTCCGCCTGCTGCTGTGTCTCAAATCCATCGCCATGCCATTGGTGCTTCGTACTGGTGCTTGTGCTCGCCGAGAAAGATAAAACAAATGCAACTGCCGTGTTGAGCTTCTTCAATCATGAAAGGTGGTGAAAAGCAAAAGGAGAAGGAAACCTCCAAGCAAAAACGTGATCGCGGGCCGAAAAGAAAAAGAAGAGCAGAGACGGTGGTCGAAAGTGCTTTTTCAAATGCTCCATGGCACCAGGTCAACGAAGTATAGTGATTTGTCGTTCCTCGGATGTGGGTTTAAGGATACCTCTCAAAGCGGGAGGTCGCTCCTAATACCTCGCCTGAGGTGGAGGTCCCGGTGGTGGAGGAGGAATGTTGCCAGGGTACATCATCTGATTTCCGGGTTGCATCATTTGAGGAGCTCCACCCTGCTGCTGTTGTTGGTTGAGTAATGGAAGCATTTGATAGAAGCGGTCTTCTTGTGCACGACGTGCTTCTCTTTCGTGTTTCTCGTGGCGTTTCTGCTTGAGGTTCTTCCTCTTTTCCAGTTCGTGAATCTCGCGTCTGTTGAGAGATGTCAGTCATAGTCAGTCAAATCATAATCAATACAACCCACCTGTGCTCGTTCATTTCCTTCCACTCGCTGAAAGCACCCTTGATACCCAAGGCAGCAATACCAACAGCAGCTGCGTCTTGGACCCAAGCCTTTGTCTGCTTCTTGCGAGCTTCGTTGGGGGACATTTCACCTTCTTGGACGAGTTTGTGGCGCCTCTCGTGAGCTTCCATACTGGAGTAAACACCATGAGCAGCGTGAATGGTGGCGACAGTGGCAAGGCCGGCGGTGAGTAGCTCCTTGCCTCGCATACGCTTACGACGGACGTCAACATCTGTGCTGCTGCTTGATGAACTCTGGCTGCGTTCACCGTTCTTGTTCTTTGAAGCAGCGAGGGCACCTGCACCTGCACCGGCACCAGCAGCAGGGGCAATGTTTCGATCACGACCGCGCTGGGCGACGGCGCGGCTTCCTGTATCTGATTGAGCAGGTGAGCGGAGCTCCTTGTTGCGACGTCGATTACGGGAAGGGACATACGAGTCTGCAGAGCTGGACGAAGGAGAGCGCCTACGACGTGACTTTGAACGAACACGATCGTAGATGGCCTTGCCAGCTGCTGCTAGAGCTCCTCCTGCTGCAAGCTCCTTGAGTCCGCCACCGCCGCCTTGACCATCACGGCCACGGGACTGACTTCTTCCACGGCTACCTCCGAAGATGGAACGAGAGCGACTGCGAGAGCGTCCGTACGGGTCATCCCTAGCGCCAGCAGGACCTCTACTTCTACTGCGAGGGCCATTGGCAAGACGGTTGGCAGCCAGTCCACCAATTACAGCTTCGGCCAGATGGCGCTTGGTCTTCTTGTCAGGGTTGCGGTCGACGAGACCATCGATACCACCGGCACCGATAGCGGCAGTGGCGATGCGACGGCCCTTCTCTCCAGTCCACGGTCCAGGGTCCTTGCGGGAGCGGAAGGCCTCGACAGCGCCGGCAACAAGGGCGGCTTGAGCAGCCTGAGCCCACTTGCGTTCGGTGCGTCCCTTGGATCTGCTGCGGCTGCGGCTGTCTTCGTCGGAATCGTAGCGGCCACCATGGCGTGATCTGGCTCTGCCATCTCTGTCTCTGTCGCGGCGAGAGTCACGATCTCTGGATCTGCTGCGACTGCGGGAGCGCCCAGTAATAGCGGCGGCGACACCTCCTAGTCCAAGGCCTTGCAAGATCTCACCGACACCAGACTTGCGGCGTTCTGTATGACGACGACGGGGAGGGGAGTACTCTTCGGAGTCGTAGTCGCGGTCATGGCGATCGCGGTGATGACGGCGGTCCTTTGCGCGTCCGGCAGCGTATCCAGCACCAGCAGCGGCTGCGGCAGCGACGGGAACATCGTAGTCGTCGTAGTCATCGTAGTCTCTGCGGCCAACTTGACTGCGGGCACGGCGGGGTGGAGGGTAATCGTCATATTCTCTTCTTCCTCCGCGGGCAGGAGCGTAACGATCGCTGGATGGTGGAGGAAAGTCTCTTGCAATGTCTTCTACGCTTTCATCGCGAGGGCGGTAGACCAGATCGCGAGGAGGAGGGCCCTTTCCGCGCTCGATGTAGGTTGTTTCCTGGACGAACTCGGGATCGCCGCGTTCGCGGGGTCGGGTGCGGGTTTCACGGTAGCGACGGCGGTCGTCGTGTGCGCCGTAGTCGGACATGGTCGTGTAGAGTGTCGAGGGTCGGTCGAGAAGGAAAGAGGGAGGCTTGTCGGACGGCCTTCACTGATGACAGGCGTGGCAGGCGTCACAAGGTTGACAAGGGTGGCTGTCCGTGAGCCTTGGCTTGTCGATGGTGTGGTGGGGTTTGCGGTGTCAAGCGCCTTGACCGGGTGTTCCTTGGAGATGTGTTTATCGCGGAACTGAAGAAAAGAATAAAATAGGGTTCGCGTCGTGTTTCGAAATGATCAAGCTTCACAGGTTTGTCTGTCCTGATGCGCAGCACGAGAGGGAGTTATTCAGAGAGGCAAGTGAAGTGATTGCAAAAGGGAAAGAGCGGCGGCTGCAGGGCAAGACGACCAACCATTCTCACTGGGAAGTCGCAACTTCAGGTTTGCCAAAAAGACGTGGCAGGCCGACCGCCGTCTGGCAGCCACCAGCCATGCACAAAGACGTCATTGGGAGTCGCCTTCTACCGCCCAACTTGCCTGTGATTTGATCAGGCATTCCAGCTGCCTCTCAGCGACTTCTTGTCCAAGCCTATCATCTTGACAGCAAGCAGAGTGAAGAATGGTATCCTCGTTGAAACCGTCTTACTTCGTTTTTTGGATGGAGACCCCGCCAAGCCGGCACCCGTTGCCAACCATTTGAACCTGCCAGGGTCAACCTTAACTATCTTGCATGAACCCTCTTGACATCCTCGAACCTCACGTGCTGGCATAACAATAGAATGTCGGGTGACACCAGACCGGAGTGGAAGCTTCCCGATCATCAGGAAGACCAGAAAATTGTCGGAACACCTAACACGTCTGACTATGTCGAAACTCCTGATGCCGATTACTATCTCAACGTGCCGTATGGGCCTTATCGCCTAGAGCAACTCGACATCTGTGTACCAAAGAGGCAACCGCAGGATCATGACAAGGCTGTCTGGCTTATGTAGGTGCTGTTCATTTTCTGCTTTGCTCACATGTCTTTTCTGGTCAGGCGCCTCGCTCTTTCTTGAAACACAGAGATCCGCAGAAGGCCGTTTCTCTATGAGCAGCTCTTTTATCTCATCAATTGTACTGATCAGTGGCTGATATTTGACCAGTTACATCCATGGGGGTGCTTGGAGAGACCCTATGATTGACCGTAAAAGCTTCAACACTACACTGGACATACTGTTAAAGGATGACCAGCCACACAACATTGCTGGATTTGTATCTATCGACTATCGTCTTTCCCCTTATCCCTCGCATCCAACCAACCCTTCAGATCCGGATGACAGCAATCGTAATGTGCAACATCCTGAACATGTCAAAGATGTCATGCACGCCCTGTTCTTCCTTCACAGGATCAAAGCAACATACACGACCAGCGATGGAAGACCGATTCAAATTCCTCATACCGATCTTATGAGGGAAGGCCGTTACGTGCTGTGCGGACACAGCTGTGGCGCAACACTGGCCCTCCAAGCCGCGACTATCATAGGGGTGAAGGACTACACGCCTCTCCCCAAGGCTATAATCGGCATCGAAGGCATCTACGACATTCCGGGATTACTAGCCAGAAACACGCATCCCGTCTATCGCGAAATCACCGTCGGAGCTTTCACCGAACATCCGGATGCATGGAGCACTGTCAGCCCAGTAGCACATGATTACCCGGGTTTCAACGGCAAAGTTTTGTTGATACATTCTGACAAGGACGAGCTGGTCGAGATGCAGCAGATGGACTCAATGGCGGAGAGATTTGTCACGCTTGGTTTCACAAAGCCATCGTCTGCAAGCGAAGAGAATACCATCGAGCAGCGAATAATTCATTGCTCGCACGATGAGGTGTGGGAGAAGGGTACGGAGCTGGCAAAAGCCATCAAATGGGTTTCTCAACTCGACTGAGGAGTAGACGTCCTCATCTTTTTGATAACGATGATGTCCCGCAAGCTTGATACACATACAGGGAGGATCTAGCAGAATTGCATCGATTTTTTGACTGCAAACGTCAATGAAATATCTTCTTCTGGATTGATCCGACTTAGTGACGAGATAGCCATCAAAACAAGTACTTCCGCAGGTACAAAGCAAGCCAGCCCAGACGATGTCTCAGTGCAGTGGCAAGCAAGATACCAATACACTCCCCAGTCTCCCCCTCTTTGTACTCGTTTCGAGAGCGTGGGGTTGCCTCTTGCGGCTATATTGAGCCGCCCACCTCGGCAGGAACTCGTTCGAGGCTGAACTTCCGCAATCTAAGCTTCATGTCCCAGCTGGGTCTTTGAATTCTTTCAACACGTGGAGTCGATTGTCCGCTCATTTTTCCTACCTACGGCGAGCTGCCGCTCTGCATAATACCAAGCTCTTTGCGGGCTAAATTCCCTACGCGTGATGATCCAAGCCGCCTGAGGGGTACCCCAAGCCTCGCTAAACATGGTGCCATGCACAGCGCGCAATACCACCAGCTGACTAGAAGTTGAAACCAAGCGGATCACCAACACTGAATATCAAAAGGATTGTCTCTGAGGCTGGACTTCCACCATTTGATCCCTCAAGCCTTAGATATGTGCGCAATCGTGTGCCAGCTGGTTATGAAACACTTGGACTCCTGTGAAAGAGCGTAGTCTTGGATTCATTGGATTGCCCGCGGAACAGTCAGCTACTGTATTACGATCCTTCATGACAATTGCATCTCTTTCTGACCTCCCGATACTCAAATACCTCCTCGACTTCGACGAAAGTTACCTCGCGGAAGTGGGTTCGCGTCATTGTTTCTCAAGCCATGTCCTACAATCTAGACGTCGAGACTCTGCGTGATTCAGAGTATGGTCATTTGAATGGTAGGCATTGACTAATCAGCTCCTGACGTGTGTTGATCTTGAACAGGCAGAACTTATCTGGACCATGGCGGAACAACGGTAAGCCGCATATGACTTCTCGCACATCTGCAAGATATGACCTTATTTCTACGAGCGCATCGATGAAGGCATCTTCGGAGAATTGCCGTTCTGACAGTACAGTAGCTATACGCCAAATCTCTGGTACAGGGGTTTGCCCAGGACCTTCTCGGTAACCTCTATGGCAACCCACATTCTGCATCGACGCCTTCGGCTATAGCAGGCCACAGAGTCGACGCCGTTCGAGAAAAGGCCCTTCGATTTTTTGGCGCTACACCAGAACATTATGATCTTATTTTCGTCTCAAATGCGACCGCTGCGATCAAGCTTGTTACGGAATGCGTAAGGGATTATATCAGTTATGAAAACAAAAAAGGGAAAAAGAAGTTTTGGTATGGATATCACAAGGACGCGCACAACAGTTTGGTGGGGGTGAGGGAACATGCGACAGCATCAAGATGTTTCACCAGTGATGATGAAGTGGAAGATTGGATAAGACTGGGTATGACAGGTCACTCACGCGATGAAGTGGGACTGTTTGCCTATCCAGGGCAATCAAACATGACTGGTCGCCGACTTCCTCTTTCTTGGTAAGTCGAGTTGTTCTCAGACAATTCGAATACTGATCTATATTGAGGTCTGCACGAATCAGGGAATCTAGTCATGGAAGGACATTCACTTTGCTCGATGCCGCCGCCCTTGCAACAACCTCTCCTCTCGACTTGAGTGATCCTGCCGCTAGCCCAGACTTTGTCAGCGTCTCCTTCTACAAGATCTTTGGGTTCCCTGATATTGGCGCTTTGATCATACGTAAAACAGCTGGTCATCTCTTACAACGTCGCCGCTACTTTGGCGGAGGCACGATTGACATGGTCATTGCGGTTGGGGGTACCAGTCATGTCAAACGTGATTCGTCACTGCACGACCAACTCGAAGACGGCACGCTTCCTTTCCACTCCATCTTCGCTCTCGATATTGCCATTGATGTTCATGCTCGCCTTTTCACGTCCATGGCACGTATTTCAAGTCACACGGCATTCCTGGCTTCATATCTATACGACAACCTCCAACATCTTCGTCATGCAAATGGCTCATCACTTCTCCGAATCTACACAGACGATGCTTCAAGCTATGGCAATCCTATACTGCAGGGTGCTACTATCGCTTTCAATGTGTACACGGCCGAAGAAAAGCTCATACCTTGCCAAGTCATTGAGAAGCTCGCGGACAACGAGGGCATCTATATTCGCAGTGGATCGCTGTGTAACCCAGGTGGCATCGCGACATATCTCGGCTACACACCAGAGGACTTGAAGCGTGCGTTTGATCTCGGCAATCGTTGTAGCAAACCTCTCTCGGACATTGATGGGAATCCGACCGGAGTGGTAAGGGTGAGTCTGGGTGCGATGAGTACACGACAAGATGTTGATACGTTGGTCTCGTTTTTGATAGCCAAAGTATTGCCGATCAAGGGTCAAGACCTGGTTCGGAGTGATGATCCTACCTTGGAGAATCTGGTTGGGTACGACACAGTCAGTTTGTTGGAGGCTGCCAAACTTCCAAGCCCTACAAAACGTGTGGTGGTGGAAAGACTAGCAATGGAAAGCCCGGAGGAGTTGTCTCCAAGTGGAAACTCCAGACGGCTAGCAAGATTGTTCAAGATCGGTCGGTTTAAGCGTTGATCACGTGCAGTTAACACAACCGGATAGTATCAGTATACCACATAAAACGATAATAATGGTAATAAGAAGCCCGAAAAGATGCTCCGAGCCTGACTAGCATACTGAATTCATTCTGTCTGTATACATAATGTACAGAGGATGACCCTGGCAAGACAAGCAGCGGAGCTTCAAGAGCGCCAAGGACCGACCATGGCCGAAGATGGCCGGGGAAATTCTCGAACTCGAGATGCGACAGCAGCATGTGACAATTGAACAATCTTTCACTCGACATTCCATCGTCAACATGGCGGACAAAGTAGCTGGAGTGCCTCTGGCAAAGACGGTAGAACAGACCGTCAACAATGGCGCAAAGGCAGCGCCGAAAGCAGCAGAGGGCAACCCTGCCTTTCGCATGATGGGTATGCGTTATTTCAACCATCCTCTCCAGCAAGCAGAGAAAGCAGAAAACAGAAGCACAAGGAGCAGAATGAAGATGAACAAGCGGCTAATGAGTGATTGTCAACAGGTCTTCCCAACATCAAAGCCAAACTCCCGTCCCGCAACTGGATGATCTTCCTCTCAATCACATCCTCCTTCGCTGCAGCGGTCTACTACGACAAACGCGAAACCGCCCGTCTTCAGAAACAATACTGCGATCTGGTGGCCCCGCTCTCGGAAAAGATACTCCCTACAACCACAATGCCCAGAAAAATGACCATCTACCTACAAGCACCGCCGGCAGATGGCTTGCGCAGCGCAAGAGAGCATTTCTACGAATACGTCAAGCCGGTACTGGTGGCAGGAGCTATGGACTGGGATGTCGTTGAGGGAAGAAGAGAGGGTGATTTGAGGTTTGGAGCCGCAGAGAAGATTAGAAGATACAGAAGGAAAGCAGAGGGAGCAGCAGCACAACAAGAAGATATCGAGCCGACGAAAGAAGAAATCGTAGCAGAGCAGAGAGAAAGAGTTGGATGCGTGGATGAAGCAGGCGTCAAGGGCGATTTGATCATCGGCAGACATGCTTGGAAGGAATATCTACGCGGCGTTCACGAGGGATGGCTGGGTCCGTTGAAAGAACCCGTGCAAGTCGAGGAAGTGACAGAGGTCAAACAACACATCGACGGTGCACCTTCATTGGGCGATGCCGCCGTCAAGGCTGCCGCAGACTTGAGCATCAAAGACACACCACCCACCGCCTCCACCGGCTCTTCCAGCACAACCGACTCCTCCTCCATCGTCTTCGACTCAAACGCCGCCGACACTTCAAACACAGCCCCCGAAACCCTCCCCGAACCTCCAAAAGAAGAAGAACCCGCAAAACCCAAACTCACAAAACCCGACCCCTACATTTCCACCTCCGCTTACTCTACCGCAACTCTCCCCTCCTCAACGCCTTCCCAGCTCGGTCCCGCCATCGCCATCCCCTTCCCTCATCTCCTCGGCTTCTGGAACTTCCCCATCCGCATCCACCGTTTCCTCACTCGTCGCTACGTGGCCGAGGAAATCTTCTCGCGCACCGCAGCTGCCGTCTTGTCTTCCCACCGCGCCTACCAAACCACCGATACACAATACCTGCAACACGAAGAAAAAGAATGGCACAAAAGTGTCAGAAAGCCAAAGGTCGAAGAAGCAGAAGAGGGTGCCTTGAGCACGGAGAAAAAGGAGAGACTGTGGCTGGATGATGTGATTGTGGACGATCGTATCATTTCGAAATTGAGGGTTTTCGAACTACCTGTTGAAGGACGAGTAGTAGCTATTGGTGAGCAGACACCAGCACAACAACCTGAATGGACTTATCAGGGAGAAAAGAAGGAGTAGATGGGGATGATGATGATGAAGCGGAAAGGCGAAAGCGAAAGCGAAGGCTTTTTTGTATTGTATAGTTTAGTTGTACAGAATGGATGGAAATAATCACTGCTCCTCATACCAATATTATCCTCGTATCTGGGGGTTTCCATCGCTAATAAAATGTGTGCAAGAGGTATTCAATTGGAGGTGCTGCTTTCTTTTCCATAGTAGTTATCCCAATGTCGGAGTTTAGTATATGCACAGTTCTGCTCGTTTTATACTCCACTTTTCGTGCTATCGGGAAGTTTTTCTATATCTCTATGCTTGTTTGTTCTTTTGTTTTGCTGCGTACGCGGGATGATGATGTATTATATCAGGCACAAAGGTTTATAGAAAATCGCAACTCTTCCAATTCAATCTGTATGCCATAGAGACGGGTAGACTAACGTGTGCATATTTGGTAGAAAGAGAAGAAGTAAGATGTAAAAGTTGCGTTTACCTGCTCACTTATAGAAGCGTTTCAACCGAGGTATATGGGGTAGGGGTGAGAGATATGTGATGAGATAGCAGGGTCTGAGGGGAATCAAGGGTGGTGAGTGGAGTCCGCTGTTTTGCTTACAATGGGGTCTGTTGATTGAGCTAGGAGGCTGCAGTGTGAGACGGTTAGAGACGGGGTAGTAGGAGATTTAGTTAGAGAGGAAATGTCGGTCTGGCTTTGGTATGTTGCTTGCTTGTGCCTTTGTTTTCCACTGACTTTCAAATTTTGTTCTCAACATTTCGAGCTTCTACTTCTCTTCTATATCTTCTGCCGACCGTGCTGAATCTCTTCGCCATGTTCACTCGCCGGGCTGTGATGTCCTGTTATCACCCTTCTCTTTTCTTCCGTCCTGTAGGCTTCCTCCTTATCAGAATCATCATCATCATCATTCTCGCGTGTTCGCCACGGTTCCTTGTTCGTGCGTGACGCGCGCTCTGACGCAGTAAGTCTCCACCATTGCTCATCGTAGTCATCGTCCTCATCAACAAAACGATTGCTACGATCATCATCTCTGTAGACTTCTTTTCCTTTGCGCACGTCGACGTGGTCACTCGTATAGTTGTATCTGTCATTCGAGCTGAGTCCAGGAGTGATGCTGCTGCGAATTTCGGAGGTGGTGCTGCTGTCTGCTTTCGGTGTATCGGTATCAGACATGTTGCTTGAACCATAGGCCGAATCGCGAAACCTGGTATCGGCGAAATTTGTCCGACTCACACCCGGGTTCGTGCGTCGCGAAGTGTGGTTTGGGACAGGATAGGAAGCGACAGGAACAGTCGAATGTGGTAGCCCCTGGACTGCCCTGTGTGCATATCGGTGTCTCGACGATGAAGCTCTGCTAATCGGCATTGCCGAAGGCGGCAGATTGACTTCTCGAGTCGTAAATGAAGCTTTCGAACCCGGGCCTTGTGGAGGCGTAGGACGATTCGGACCTCCACCGTGCATAGGAAGTATGGATGGAGGAGGCGACCTTCTGTTCGACGATGATTGATACGAGATGGCAGGAGGCGGCATAGCGGCTTCTGGCATCATCTCTCCTAGTCTTCGAGGATCGTATTCATCACGTCTCCGGCGCGCACTACCGCCATCCAATCTCTTGATATAGTACTCCGGCGACTTGAACAATCCTCTGAACTTGATACGAATATCACTGGAGTATGGACGTTCCGGTCGAGGTTCCGGTCCTACCGAAACTTTGTCTCGGTGCGGTGCTAGCTCAGAATTTATTGTCGAAGACGGCGATCCCGCAGAATAAGAATGGGCCATCATGGCGACTGTGTCTGCTTGAGGCGTCGGTTCGGGTTCATCAATATAGAGCCTTTGCACTGTCGCCGTGGTAGTAAAGACCGTGAGAGCAAGTTTTTCGAGGTGCGAGCAAACATGGTGGCAGTAATCGTCAACTGTTACATGGATGTCTCCAGTACTGGAGGCAAGTCGATCGGTGTCCTTGAGAATCAAGGCCCAGTCGCAAAATTGACACTCTGAAGCTCTGATATTGTCGGCGCTGTGTTTAGTTGAAGTCATCAGTTGGGATAGCTGCTCTCGGCTGAAATCAGTCGCATGGTCGAGACACATGTGAGCTCGAAAGAGCTGCGCCGAGGAGAAAGGATGATGTTCTCTGCAGATTGGACAGCCCCAGACCGCGAGATGCTCGGACAGCTGATGGTGCATCCACGCCTCAATCGATCTGAACATGTACAGCTCACAATCCTCTGCTGAGCAGACATATGCTTTGAGGTCGCTGAACACATGTCTCCGCCATGCAGCCTCCGTTTTCATGGTCTGTTTGTCCTTGCAGTATGGGCAAACGAAAACTTCTCCACCTTGGCAAAGTTCCTTGAGAGTATGCACTGTCGGTATCTGGTTCAAGGAGATCTCCGGTGTAGATTGATCTCGAGATGCTTGGGACACGTGGTCGTCCTCATCTTCCTCTTGCAGTGAACCCAACCCAGTAATATTGACGTCAGCCATAGATATTTGATCAGAGTGGTGTATCGATGGAATTTTGTCCTGGAAATGGTCAGCAGAGTTCAGACGCCATACTTCAGGCGGGGCGATAAGGTAGATTTATTGTTTACCTCCATCGACACCTCATCGTCATCCTCTTGTCTCAAGACGTGCTGAGACGAAACGGAACCCGATCGTGATGGAATGCACGATATTTCAAGTATTTGCGTCGAGCGCTGTTAGCCTGTACAAGCCGCTGCAAAAGCCAAACCGATCCTTTCGATCGCGGAAAATGATCCTGTATGTCACGGACCTCGAGTTCCTTGTGGAGGATCTGCGTATCATGTATTGCAGCTCCGGCTATCGCGTAGTCGTCACGGTACGTTACTTTCTCTACCAACGCTGAAAGTTTGAACAGTGACGAAATGTCTTCTTGAACGGCTTTGAGCAGTTCGAGAATCTCAGAACGCGCATCCTGCGCCAATGCAAGCACCATACTCTCTTCTCGGCTTGATGATGTATAAGTTACAACTGTATCGTCCACTGGGAATATGAGTTATTCAGGACCAGAATTTGGAAGCCGGTGCAGAACTCACAGTCTGTGAGATCTTCTTTCAGGCTTCGAAGACGCTGTCTGAACGATTTTTGCAAACTTGGCGCTTCACGTATTTGATGTTCGAGCGATACTTGACCATGTTGGAAGGCGTTAGTATTGCAACCCCACAATCGAAAGCGCATGGAAGCATCGCTGATGGGTGTAGAAAACTCAGTTGCATGTTGTTCTGGACGTGAACACAGATCCTGGACTTGATTAAGAATCTCAAGGCTGAGACTTGCGAGACTTGGTGCTTGCGGATCCATCAGGGAGCTGAGGTGAGCGAGAAGGCAGAAGCAGGTGGATTGACGGGTGCGTCTTATCTTGGAATTTGAATCATCTGCTCTCAGATCATCACGATCTCATGCACGTGGCTTGTTCAGCCGTGCTGACAACCCCGCTCAGTGGCTGCGAGGAATATTTATGGCAAAAGTCCCAAGCAGCCCAGTCCTCACTTTGATGGAGACCTACAGGTGTTACGGTAGCGATGAGTGGCCTCGAAATTGCTGGTGTAATTCTAGCAGCCCCACCGCTTCTTGTAAGCTGGCTCGAGCATTATCGACAAGTTTTCGATTATCTGAGGTGTTGGAAGAAGTTCCGCGTCGAATATCGCCAGTGTGAGACACAAGTTCAAAATCTGGAGCTCAGCTTGAACTTCACCCTCGAGAAACTGTACTTGCCTTTCGTGGAAAGCGCCGCTGAACTCGAACGCCTGAAGCAGACACCCGACGACAATGCTTGGATTGAAGTCGAGGCAAAACTTCGTCAGCGGTTGCTTCAAGAAGCACAATCAGGATACCTGAATGGTCTGCGAGATCTAGATAGCGCGATAGAAGAGTTGCGGCAAGAACTCGCGTACGACAACGACCATTTCCAAGCAGAGCTCAGTCAGGCAAGTCAAGCAAGCTGTCCGCTACCATCGACGTCCATTAATGGTCACCAGAGCCACGGACTTTGGAACAGTCCATTGAACTTCCTCGAGAAAACACAAACACGATTGATGTATGAGAAGGAGCGCTTGAGGTTTACGCGTCGAGCAACACCCAGGACCGCGGCTCTGCAGAAGGTGGACGCACAACTTGGAAGACTGAGAAGGCTCCTGGCACAAAACGACGAGATTGCGGAGCTTCGCGCCGCCAAGACAACGCGAACGCGAAGCAAAAACGTCGAGTTTCTCACAAACTTCTGGAGGCATGCTCAAGTGGCATATATGCTTATATACGATGCATGGTGTTGTAGATGCCGATCTGATCACCGGGGAGACCTTGGGCTATTGCGACGCTCTGCCACGTTGTTTCAGCTTGATATCGACTTTCTGTTCAGTCAGAATGCAAGTCCTGCAGGTGCACACCCATGGAGCCGGCTGACCACCCGCATATTGAAGGAAGACAGCAATCTTGTCATCCCTGCTCACCTTTTGGATAATTCTAATGCCACAGTTTCTGTGGCTACAGATCTACCTCCCGGACTGCCAAGAATCTCGGATATGTGTTATGCCATATCGGCCCCAAACGCATATGATCGCTGTTTAGGTATGCTCGCAGATGCGCAAGGTGTCGAAAAATATCGTGTGTTCCTTGAGGGAAATGGAGCGCAAAAATCGGCCGATGGTCGATTCATGTCTCTTGGAGCTCTGCTCAACATCGGTCCAGGGAAACCTGGTCGTAAAGAACGATATGAGATTGCGCTTGTTCTAGCCTCTTCGCACTTACAACTACACTCGAGCTCATGGCTAGAGGCAGGGTGGAGCAACAGCAGTGTGTTCTTCTTGGTGGAAAACGAGAAGCCGTGCTTTGACCGACCATATTTGAGAAGGAACTTTGCCTCCAATTCTACCTCAATTCCATATACTGGATTTGATCTGCCATTTGCGACACTCGCTATCATTCTGTTGGAGTTGTGTTTTGGCATGACACTCGACGACAGTCCATATCGCGCGAAGCACCTCTCTCCCGACGGGTCTACCAATCCGGCTCAGGATCGTGAAGCAGCATGGGAATGGGCCAAAGATGTGGTTGGCGAGAGCGGTCAGGAGTACGCACGTGCAGTTCAATGGTGCTTGGAAAAGTGGAGAGTTAGAGAGGATGATCCTGGATGGCGTGCAGAGTTTCACAGCAATGTTGTTGAGGTCCTGGAAACGGCATACAAGAAAACCTGGCCAGAGTGAATCTTCGCCATGCGGTCAGTCAAGGTCTCCTTCACAAAATCTATCTACTCTTCACCTGTCATAACGCCTTCCTCGCCGACTCTACCAAAGAACGTCACTGTCCTCTTGTCGATCTTCCAAATTCCGGATGCACCTGCCTCCGTCTCTGCTGCATCTCCTTCCACGCACACAAGTTCATCTACATACTTCCCATAGGCAGTAACCTGCTGGCCTTCCCATTTGCCTCTGCCCAGATGGACGCCTGTGAAATAGGTCGTTGCTTTTGCCGTCGGTGATGAAGAAGAAGTTGTGATGATGAGATGCTGAGTTGTCAAAGCGTGCTGGGTAGTCACCGGCTTCAATCTATCTTCCTGATTAGCTTTGCAGTTTCATCACACAGCGTCTGCCTCTTAAGGAGCAAACGCCAAAACCACAAGAAGTCACAACTCACCGCTGCTGGATCCTTTTTGAAAGAGCGTCAACTCCAAGAATAGGATCATCGTTGAACGGGTATTGTGCAAACACGTCCTTGGTGAACACCTTTTCGAGCAAAGGCCAATCTTTTGTATCCAGCGCTATGCAATATAGACTTATTGCATTTCTGATGGCGTTGTAGTCGTGAGGGTTTGCCATTTTGATATCCAACTTCTTTATGCACCCGTCAAAATTTGTTCACAGATTTGTTCTCTATCTCTGCAAAAGCCGAAGTATGACAGTTTCTTTCTTTGGAGAATGTTGATGCGAAGTAAAGAAGAAGACTGGGAGTGTGTTGACATGAATTTGTGGTTTGATATGCTTCGGCATCCCCGCCCGGCTCCGCAACTTCGCATCTTCTCCACTTGAACAACTTCTCGGAGATTCAACCTTCCATATTTCTTCGATGTTCCTTCATTCCACCTCAAGTCCTTCTCCTGATCTAGTTTCCTGAACATCGATAGTGATGCTGGCGTAAATTTATCGGAGAACGAGAGGCTGATTCAGCGCGGGGGCGTCTATACCGTGCCTTTGCTTCTTCCTCTATTCTTTCGACGCCTATATGCACAATGCTGGGGCGATTGATGGCGACGCAGGTATAGATGGCTTGCTCAAAACATGGCGCTAACAACGGTGAGGTATACAGAGCCGACCATGTGAGAATCAACCCGGAGATGTGCCGGAGTATCAACTTGCAACATATCCTCAAAGCTCGATGAATTGCCTTCGTCAATACTTCTAAACTCGATACACTCCTCATTATGGCTCACTCGTTGGGACGAATCTTCCTATCAGCTGGCAGTGCAGCCAGTGTGGGAAGACAATGCTTGACCAAAGCTTGGCCTCTGGCTCATCTGTCTTCTTCCATAGCGATTTTCACATTCTTGGTCCTGGCTATACTTTGCTTCTGCATTAGCATATACCTCATCATGCTAGTCAAAGGCGTTCCTGATCTGGACGCTTGATTTGCCAGCCAACCAACACAACATCACTTGCAAAAGCAGTACCGACCAGTATTCCCAAACGACCCTACACCTTACCTCCCCATGCCTGGCACTCGTTTAGCCAAAGCACGCAGGGGATGTTTTGCTCTATCTGCCTTCGTGGTATTGCATATCGTCATGTTCCTCTGTATCCGCAACCTGATATATTGCTCGCCCACACGGCCCACGCGGGTCTACTTAACGCTCCCTAACATCGTCACCGCTGTTGAGGTTGTTTCTTTATGGTGACATACGGCGTCTTTTGCCTGTTGTGTGAATATAGTCATAGAGGCTAGGGTCTGTGGTGAAGATATGACTAAGCGAGTTGACATGGATCTCATGGCCGTGCCTATGCTGATCTTGTCGTGGGCTTTCTTCTTGTTGACCCTGCCGATATACACGGTTAGATGGGTTATGGTGAGATTGGTACCGGAAGGTCGGTGATGAGGTGTCAAAGCGGGTAGGTCGAGTATTTATGGTCTACAATATTGCGCAATAATCTTTTCTGAACTTCTCACCAAGGCTATCAATAGTATTGGACTTTCGACCCATATCTGTTTATCCTGAGGAGATTTTTTCTTATTGGTAGACACTAACGAAAAGCACTGTGAATCTAGAAAAGACGCTCTACGTTGTTCCATGCCTCCAGTCACTCTGAGAGAGGCACCTATTGTCAAGACGACACAATAATCGATACCAAATCCCCAAAGCCAAACACTCTGCAAAAACAAAAACAGATTCTTTAGCTATATCCAAAGGTGAATCCCTATTTCTTAATAGGACACCGTCACAAGAACGTGACACGGTACTACAAATTTTGATGGTACGTAAAGATGGCACTGAGTTCGTGGAAGATCGGAAAGTAGCGTCGAGATGAGTTACGTACAGAAGTGCGTCGATCTGAACATGTGCATGTACAGATATAGTAGTCAAGTGACAACTCGACCTGCATACATACCGCCAAACATCATATTCCACAAACCGGCCGATATCCTAAATTGACCCCATCATCCTTTTCCCCGAACAATACCTCACACCCCTATCAAAACCGCAATGCAACACAGGTGTAAAAGAGATTCGGAAAATGGTCAACGGCAAGTAAAATGTCAAACCATGTCGTCAGATGATCCATACCAAAATGTTTATCCTGATGTTTGTCCGCAGGTATATCCGGGGGTATTTCCTTGCCGTGATGATCTTTGAGCCACGTGAAGTCAACCACTGACGATATACATATGACTACGGCCGATACATGATAGCCCTACGTGGAGCCGACAATATGTCCTCGGGAACACGAAATCCGAGATGAAGTGTCACCAAAAGTTGTGCATGAAGTAGTGATCTGGCGGGGCGTTTCCTTCCATTTTGGTATTTTCCAGCCGCAGCTTTGAGATGATCTGACCACGGGTTGTGGTGAAGCTTCTGCTAGCCCTGGGGATGTAACGATGATCTGACAATCTTTGTCGCGGGGTATGGGGTTTAGTCTATGCTTGTATACGCATGTGGAATGAGGGAAAGGTATATAATCCTGGATGCCAGCGCTGAGACAGAAGTAGAACAGACCAGAGCATTGTCCCAGAAACCAACAGCCTGGCCATCTATTCTCTTTTTTCGTCGCCCCATTCATACTCTTCTTTCATCACTCAAGATGAAGTCCTTCACTGCCATCGCGGCATGTGCATTTTTCTTGTTTCAACTCAGCACTTCCAGCGCCATCCCAACCCTTCACAAACGGGTGATCTCTCCACCTCTGCCCCAAGATGACCCTTTCCACATCGCTCCTTCTGGCTACGAGGCCTCAGCACCGGGAACAATTCTTCGCTCCAGAACCTTGGACGACTTTTCCTTTTCTGGCAGCATTCCTCTCCAGGTTCAAGCAGCATACCAGCTCCTGTTCAGAACAACCGACAGCACCGGTAACCCCCAAGCCGCAATCTCGACGATCATAGTGCCGGAGAATGCGAATATGAGCAGATTGCTCTCGTACCAAACCGCTGAAGATGCAGCTTGGGATGGTTGTACACCTTCGTACACTCTTCGCCTGCACTCTGATCCAGGCAATGGTGGGTCTTTGGCTGGAGAATTGCTTCTGATCATTGCTGCTTTGAACGAGGGATACGTGGTCAGTATTCCTGATTATGAGGGTCCTGAATCGGCATACAGTTCGGGCATCCAGGCAGGTCAGGCGACACTTGATTCCGTTCGTGCTGCTCTTACATCCGGCTCCATCACCAATGTCTCCTCTGCAGCTGAGTATCAGATGTGGGGATACTCGGGCGGTTCACTGGCATCCGAGTGGGCGGCAGAGCTCCAACCTACCTATGCTCCTGAACTACACTTCATCGGCACCGTACTCGGCGGCTTAATCCCAAATGTGCAAAATGTTCTCAACACAATCAACAAAGGTCTCTTTGCCGGTCTGGCCGCCACAGGAATCAACGGCCTCGCAAACGGATATCCAGAATTACAGACCTACCTCGATCAACACTTGATTCCCAGCACGTCAGCAGCGTTTAAGAAACCGCTTACTCAATGCCTCGGCGATGATACGAGTCAATTCGTCTTCAAGGACATCTACAAATTCTTCGACAATGGCAAAGATTTCGTCAATGCTCCCGTCGTGCAGACTGTGCTGAATGAAACTGGTATCATGGGACGACACGGTACGCCTCAAATGCCGCTGTTTATTTACAAAGCCGTTGCCGATGAGGTTTCTCCTGTAGCCGACACAGATGCACTGGTCAAGCAACTTTGCTCCCAAGGCGCTCGTATCCAGTACACCAGAGACTTGATCGGAGAACATGTGACGGAGGCCATCACTGGCTCTGGAGATGCATTGAACTTCATCAAAGCCAGATTCAATGGTGTGCCTGCTCCTAACGGTTGCAAGACAAACACAGTTATAACCGATCTTGCCGATGTCGGAGCAGCTGCTGGATTGGGAAATGCGTTGGTCGGTGCCTTACTCGCTTTGCTGCAAATACCCATTGGAGCTTCCGAGCTTCCCTCAGTGATTGGGTCATTCTTTTTGTAGTGTAGAGTCTGAGGTATTTTGTGCAGTCATAAGACTGTAAGCGGCCAAAAATTCGGCAGTATATGGCAATCTTACTTTCGCATGAAGAGCAAGACGAGAGAGTACTTCTCCAGCATCTGGGCCCTGGTAGTCTATCAATGAAATCCGAGGATCGTCTGCAAGCCCCCTCACTTTCCACTCCAGACCTGATTGACATTGCTCTGGGACATCAGCCTTGCTGAAGCCTATAAAGTCGATTGGGAGTTTGCGAGATCCTTCGTGCCACAAAAATTTGATGTGGAACGATGTGAGATGCTTGAAGGTTCGGAAGCTGGATAGAAGGTCCCGCCAATCAGATCCTTCTTTGAGTGTGACCTGCTCAAAGGAGATTGAACGTAGGGTGTGGACGGAACCAGACAAAACTGCATGTAGAGTATCTGCATGGATGGTTGAACTGCCGATGCTGAGCTGCTTGAGTTGGAGTGGTACCGGACGAGAAGAAAGCAGGTCGTCCCAAGAAGCGCGAGGTGATATAGTGAGGTTCTCAAGCAACGGAGCGTGATACAACATCTTCTCAACCCAGTATGGAGCAGCCAATATTTCTGCCGAGCGCAGCATTGAAAAATGTCCGGTATGGCATCCTCGAAGCTCTGTCGAAAAGCAAATCGTGACTTCAGTCACCAATGATGAGCCTAAAGACATGCCAGGAGGGGCGTCCGGGTTTTGGAAATACGAGAGTTCCCGCAGGTTTCCAGTCGATTGCCGCAGCATCTTGACGTCGATTACATTATGTCCCAGACCTTGAATGATATCCCTTGCAAACAAAGCGACTGCCGTGGCGTCTTGTCCATAACCAGCAGTTCGGTAGACTTTACGATTGTGATCCTCCGGGCAGTAGTAAAGATTTGAGGGACTGATGCGATAATCGCGGATCCTGATGATTTCCGGGCACAGTCTTCTGTCCAAGAGCATGGCTCTGAGGTTTTGTACGCCAATCTGCTCAGACAGTATGTTGCCGTCCTCATCTCCAGGCCATATGACGTCGCTCTGGAAAGGGTACACACAATTCCAAGGGTCGTTCTTCTCACAGTCATCTTGAATGACGATTGTCTTGACCAGACTCCGCAAATCGGTATCCCGAGAGAGTTTCTCCAGCCGGTCGAGGTCGGCGCCCATTAGGCTCGTTGTCCACGTAGAGAAGTATCGCTCTCGAATCTGATAACAAAAGTTGAGTGTCAGCTATAATGACACAAAGAAATGCCCTGGTTTCGATTGCACTCACGAGGGAGAACGCTTGGGAATCGGCAAGCTCACTCTCCTTGCAGAAAGACAAACTCTCGGAAGCACCCAAGTATGCCGCCGCCTCTTCGATCATAGCGACAGATACTGGGAGAGGTTCAATTTTCTCCATGGCGCCGCTGCACGTTGGATGTTGGTGAGCAGGTAGCCGTCAAGCAGAGCAAGCTCTGTGGACGATTCACCCTTCGCGGGCCGAGTGTAATTCCTAATCGGTCTATAGAGAAGAGCTCGCCACCAGAACAGTAGGTGTGAAAAGCGTCTTGTGTCGTCGTCGACCAGGCCGGCACACCCAGGGTCGGCAGCTCACACCTTTCAATCAATGTCCGCGGCCACAATTCGAAGCCAAGAAACCATCAAGGTGAGGATACCAATCAATGACGGCGCCAAAACTCTCCCCCTTCGTCTCCAAGCAAAAGCAAGACCGCAGCAGTCCTTCCGCGAGTGGACTGCGTCGACAGAATAAGACCGCCAAGGACGTCGAATGAAGGAATTGGGCGCAGCAGAGTCACACGTCAGAGTAGATCTTTCTTGGGATGCCAGAAAAACTCTCCGCTAGCAGTATTCGGATAACTCTCCGCACGAAGTAAGAGCCGCCCACGACATTATTCGTGGTATTGGCGTGGATGTTGGTGTCGAGAGGGAAGCTTGGGGGGACGATTTGAAATCCCCCATCATGAGGCGCACGCTTTCGATGGTTCCAACCGTCGCCAAGCCGAACGCCTTCCTCCGCCTTGGGAGACCCTTCTCGCCCTGCTTCTCTTTCCCTCCTCCACTCCACCACTTTCCGGGGAAATATGGTGTCAAAGACGGTGGTCAAGGTTTGGCTCCACCGCTTGGGAGATCAAGATGTGGTGGTTTGGTGCTTGGCTGTCAAGACGTGATCGCCTGCCCAGTGCTTGAGTGTCTCACTCTTGTCGAGGCTTTTCGCTGTCGATCATTGACTTTCCACCCACGACATTGGGGAAAGCCTTGCTTGGTATGGAAGAGGACAGAAATAGCATTCTGGGCATTGAGTGTCGTTTGTATCATTTGCCAAGAGGTATACTTGAGCAATGTATGAACGTTTGCAGATGAAAGACGGGCAGCATTAATTCGACGAGTAATTTCCGTGATGCAGGAAACATGCACTTTCTTGGTGGATTGAGAAGGCAGTTCGAGCAGCGAAATAGCAAGTGCAACTGCAGAGTAGCAACTGAATTGGTTGCCCGAGACCATCATGCGAGGGATCAAAACACACTGACTCGAGCACGGAATGCAATCATCCCAACTGCCTGGAAAATCAATCCAATGCCGAGCATACCTCTCCTCCACAGACAAGCAGAGCCACAGACCTTGGCAACCTTTGATCCAGATGGCCCAAAGACGTGCGCTAGCTTGGGAAAGCTATACCCCAAAAAACCTTCATCCTCTACAGTAGATTCACATCTCTTGGCAACTACACATCTCTGGGCAAAAATCCAATTTCTGACGTGTGCCTGGGAATGTCTTGGACAAACAATTCCTTGGGAGAAGGAGGCGCATCCACCACCGGTGTGCCTTGGAGGCTTGGTAGTAAACAAATGTTGTGCTATGCTATGATGGCACAAGGCAAGAATGGTGTTGCTTTGAGAAGATGGTCAATGGTATAAGTATGTGTATCTGCCCCTGCGATTAAAAAACTCATCATCACATCAACTCGACAACAATTCAATACGACCAGCGACCAACACACGACAACAACAACAACAACCACCAACAAACGTCTACTTTATACCAACACATTCACAATGAAGTTCACCGCCGCTACCATCGCTACCCTGGCAGCTGTTGCCTCTGCTCTCCCCACAGACATCAAGTACGATGCTCCTGCTGGTAAGTCATAGCTTCATCTGATGCTCTCGCAATCCATACTGACAACTCTCAGGCGGTTGGGACTCCATCACCTACCCCAAGGGCACTGGTGAGAACCTCCACGAATACCCTCCTCCTCCCGGCGGCTGGGAGTCAGTCGACTACTCCAAGACCGGTGCCGGTGCAGCCCCCGCAAAGTGCCCCGAGGCACCCAAGATGGCCGGTTCCCCCTTCACCTTCACCAGCTACTACGAAGTCAAGGCTGTCCCCGGAGAGGTCGTCAACGGCACCACCCCCACTGGCGGTCTCGCCGGTGCATCCGGTCTCTACAAGATCGGCATCAACTCCGACCTCAACCTGATCTGCTACAACATCGAGCTCTACGGCTTCCGTGGCGAGTACAGCTCACCCGCCGCCACTGCCACCCACATCCACGAGGCCGCAAAGGGTGCTTCGGGTCCTCCTAGAATCGCTTTCCCCAACCCCGTTGATGTTGGCAATGGTGTTAGACGCACTATCGGCTGCCAATCCGGTCCTTTCAAGACCGGTCTGTTGGCTAACGGCAAGGACACTGCTGATGGCTTCCACATCAGCCAGATCGAGAAGAACCCTGCTGGCTTCTTCGCCGACACCCACTCCAGCTTGGCTGTTCCCGGTGCCGTCCGTGGCCAGCTTGCTTAGATGATTTGACGAGTTTCTTGATGATAGGCGGAGGATGTTGATGTAACACTAGTACTCTTTTTGTACCTATTTCGTATGTCATGACCAGCAATCTAATTCATAATTTTTCATCATGATTCGATCTTTTCAAGATTCTCGAGTGCTTTTGAAGGAGTTCTGATTGTGTTCAAAAGTGAATGGTCTCGGTCCATTGGAACTTGCCTTCCAAAAGGCCATAGGGCCATGTTCTAATTGTGGCTTGACAGGTTCCTCGTGAGCCTTCTGAGATTTCTCTGATATCCATGTCGTGTACTCGGAAGCGTTCATCTGGAGGCGTCATGATCGTTCTGACTTGTCCATCTGCGATCATCCGCATAAGTGGTCCTGGTTCCATATACACGAATTTGGCGCCTTCGGACATCAGTAAGTTGGTTTCCTCGATTTCGACCAGTCGCCTCGCAACTTTGGCGTGTAGACGTGCGTCCCAGAGTCCTTCACGGCCGTTTGTCTCTTCCAAAATTGAGATTGCTTCTCGTCTGGTGATCGGGTCGCGGCACTTGATTGCCACAAGATAGAGTGGAGGAATATAAGCCATGTTGAGTGAAAACTTTGCAGCACCATCTATTGAAAGCGAAGCTAGTCTGGTGTGCAAACAAGGGTCTTTCGTCTCGGTTGATGGCATCATTAAAGATCGCGACCACTTGACTATCGATGCGAATTCTGGGAGAAAAGCATCGAATCCAGCCTCTCCCAACTCTGTACATCGTGACAACCAGATGAACGAGGCTGTGTGTTGTACTCGAAGTGACTTCTCCAGTTTGTTGTCCTCGTCCGTGGATGGGTGTCGCGCTTTGACAAAATCCGCCATACTATTGTTCCAGATAGTAAATTCGCTCAGTAGATGTACCTGTAATGTGCGAGCTGATAGAGACACTGAACCGCTCTCGGCGTGTTTCCCATCATGTATATCTCGAATGAAGCCCAAGCTTGATGCAACAAGCAGATCAAGTGATGTCTTTGCATGCTCAAAGTCCTTGAAAGATCTCGGGGTGTGAAGAGAAAGCAATTTGTCCATGTGGTTGAAAAGACTTGAGGCCGGATATCCCATGAGTGTTGTTTGAGAATCCAGGCGATGGAAAAGTGGCCGAACCTCCTGCTTGATAGACTTTGAGTTCGCATTCGATGATGACGGGTTCTCCAGTTCCTTCAACTGTGATGATCTGAGAATGTTCAACCCATTCTTGAGGTGATCCATGACCAGGATTCGGTTACCATGAAGACACTCCAAGGAGACGAACAAGAGGCAGCACAGTAGGGCAACGTCAGAAGCCTCTAGATCTCCTTCTAGACGTGCTTGCAGGTGTTTGATAGCTTCAGTGTAATGCCACAATACAAAGTTGGGGCGAACTGCAGCTTTGAGGACCTGGTCGTTCGTTGCGTCTGCTTCATACCTAGCATGTGCTGAGCCAAGTGCAATGAGGGCATGCCGAATGGCCGGCTCCGAAACACTCAGCTGAGGCAGCGTGGATGACCAAAAAGAGTGGCTGAAGACGCTCGAAAGTGCAGGCCCGGTCCGCATACTGAAGAACTCTACCCAAGGACTATCCTCGCCTGACAATGCAGGTGACAGAAAATTGGCATCAACAATAAGCGTTGCTGGTGCAAGTCTCCGAACAGCTCGACTCTGAATTGGCGTCGGAGGTGATGGTCTTCTTTGCACTACTGTTACCACAGACCGATCAGTAGTTGTGAATTTAGCCGGCTTCCTCTCTGGCAGCGCTGCATAGCCGTCGCATTTGCGACCGGTGTCGCTGCATCGCTTGCAAGAAGGCTTCGCTTCATCACACTTCACTTTTCGGATCTATCAGATCTCATCAGTTATAGCTCCATTGAGGACAGCTCAATTGCATACTTTGCAGGTAATGCAGCCAGTACGGACTTTGAGCTTGCGGCTTGAACGACTGCCGTCAGGCGGGGATGCAGACATGGCTTCACGCGGACGATCGTGGAACGACACACTGATAGCACTTTCGACATGAAGATGTCATCACGAAAGCAGATGCGATGGCAATTGAATGGATGCAGAAGTACACACGTCAGGCCAGGAACCGGTGAGAATACACATCTGCCTAGAGTGATTGATCCTACAGGGCTGGGTTTCGTGTAGAAACACGCTGATGCCAAGTCTTCAAAAGTGGGCAGTTTCAACCGACCGCAAGAGTTTCCCGCTTTGACTTGCCGCTGCGAGCTCGGTGCCCGCGGGAGCCTTGCACGCATATCTTGATCGATGCTTCAATAATAGCTTCTGTAGATGTTTCAAGTGCTTCCATTAGAGCTTCTTCAAAGGCTTCGGCAGATGCTTCGGGCCAGATCTGGTGGCTCCTCGCACGTTGTGATAGTCAAGATTCTAGCGTGCATGATTCCACGAGTGTGGAAATAAAGAAAATAAAGATGGCTATGTCATTGACTATCTCGGAGATGTGTTAGATCATCCTACTCTCTCTTCCTCCTATCATCACAGTCATTACTCTCATTCCTATTCTCTCTCTCCGGCCCCGTCCAACCCCTCAATCTAGACTCTGTGCTTTGACAACTCATCCTCACTCTCCAGAACCGATGGCGGAGCAGTTTCTCTGCTCTCCATTCTGATGTGGTTACTGCCGCTTTCGCTCTTGTTGCCCTTCTTCCATGTCCAATTTGCAGCTTTCCATGCCGAGGCGCTACCGAAAGCGATTCCGGGATGACAGATTGTCAAGACGACTACTGCGATGATGATCATGGGACCCTCGAAAGCCATGAACATGCCTTCATTGTTGGCCAATTCTCCGCCAAATCCATCCTGAAGCTCAGCGACACGGAAGACGCAACGTATATAGATTGTGATGGTGGCAATGGCGATGGCGTATGGCAGAAGGCGGAACATGGTGCGCTTTCTGAGGTTGAAGAACTCAAAGTTCAAATCGCTCTCTCTGGCCTTGCGAGCTCTCCAGGCGAACTCCAAGCTGAGAGCGATGAAGATTGTCAAAGAGACAACCTGGAAGGCCAGACCAGCTATCATGATGTTCACACCAGTGTCGGAAGGGTTTGTATCGTCTTGTGTGGCAGCCAAGGCTCCTCCGACGGCTTGCAGCAACAGACTGAGGAAGTCGCAAGTCATGAATGTGATGGTGTAGAACTTGGGAGAGAATCGAGAGATGCCTTCGCCAAAGACGATGACGAGGCGACCGAGGCATAGGTAGATTGAGGCTGTGAGAAAAGCCGGTCCGATGGTGAGGCATACAAGGTACCTAGATACGTTAGACTGAGTTTCGACTCATTCATGCCGTGATACTTACAAGACAAATTGGTCAAAGTTGAAGGGGTTACCGTTGAGGGTGACGCGACCAGCATACCCAAGGACTTCGAGAAGAAGACCACAGAACATACCGACCCAGAAGCCCCATGTACGGTATTTCCAGACAAGACCGCATTGAGCTACCAGGAGGACAGCGAAAACAATGAGGTACGCCAAATTGCCTCCATATGTTGGGACGTATTCGATTTGCGCATAGTCGAGAGAGCAGACGTTCAGTGCGCAATCGTCCTTGGGGATGAGTGTGCCATTCAATGCTGGAATCCAGAGGGTTCCATTGATGATTTCGGCCATCTTGAAGTTGTGAAGATTTGCGACAAGATTCGATCGAGTAGAGCTGGATTGTAAAGAGCTTAAAAGGGTAGATATGCTCCGTGATGACGTGCGATGGTGTGGGAAGTGGAGGTTGTTTGTGGGTGACGATAGAGAAATCACAGGAGGTTGAACTCTTGCTTATATCCCTAAGTACCTACTGCTATGGAGGAAGATTGAAAGGATTACGCATACGAAGCTGTTGCGACTCAGCCTCCCAGATGTCTTGTCAGATTGTTGATAAACTGCAGGGCGGGTCATCGCAAGGACTTCCTATTCGGTATGGACGCTGGAGAGCCGCATGAAACATCCCTCGGGCTCCAACATGAAGCTTCGGGCTTTGACATGATTGGTTGGCTCGCAACAAAATGCAAGGTGGGAGCTGTCAAGGAGGATAAAACAACATGACTGCGGTCCGAAAAAGAAGGAAGCTCGGACGAACCGGGAGTGAACGTTTCTTTTTTGGCAACGCTCCGCAGCTCGCATCGCCCTTTGATTGGTCCGCTCGCACTTCGCTGTTTGGTAGGTGAGCAGCGTCAGCGACATGGTTATCATCTCATACCATCTCCTGATGTTTGTTGGGTATAATTCTAGGACGAAGGTCTGATTGACAGGGAAAATAGCTTCCATCAAGATCCGCTCGGGAAAATGATGTTATGAGATGGCTCGATTGACACGAGTTGTGTTGAAAAACATCGAACTTCGGACACTTTTCAAAATCCGCGCTTCGAGTTCACGATATCGGCAACAACATGCGCAACACGTATCGGAGACGGCTACAATCTCGTCCGGTGAACGTTTTGAGTGTCTCTAACGATATGATCCATGTGAAAACCTCCTCAATCATAGCTGGATGCCTGCTTGGCGCGTTTTCGTCGAAACACATCTTGTCCGGGGAGAAACCCTGTCCAGTCAGCCGAGCGCTCATCGCGAACAGCAACACGACGTTATCAAAGTTTCCAACCAAGAAAGCATAATTCATATACAACATGACCCTAGATACAGTATTTACAGGTGATTCAAGGTCCGACCGACTCGCGATTCCCACATACGATCCCCAAGACTTTCAGCTCCTTTCAATCCCACCCTAGGCCTTGACTGCATGGATACTGGTTACATCGCCTGAAGCCTGGGCTATGACTTCTTCATCGTTGTGTACGAAGGCCTTGTCGCCGAATGCGACAGCAATCTCCTCCAGACTGTGTCCAGCAGTCTCAACGTAGTAGAAGTACGCCAAACCGGCAGAGAAGAGACAGAACCCTCCAATAACGACATAAAAGTACCCATGGATACCATCAAAGGCATCAGGGGACACCATTCCGATGATGAAGTTGAAAATCCAATTGCTGAACGTGGCCAGAGCCATACCCTTGGATCTGGAGCGGAGAGGGAAGATTTCTGCAGGGAGCAACCAAGGCATGGGACCCCAGGTGAAGCCGTATACGATGTTGTAGAGCATGACGAATGCGTACTGACCGTTGGCACGAGTCTGGACCCCAAGGTCTGCTTCGGTGAAAGCACAGACAATACCGAGGAGGACTGCCATCAAGATACCACCAAGAATAAGGAGAGGGCGTCTACCCCAGTGATCGGCAAGGTACCAGGTTGCAATGGTAGCAGCTGTGTACGGGATGGCGTTTGCGCCTGTGTAGAGAAGAGACTTGCGTTCGCCGAAGCCTGCATCAGAAAGGGTCGAGGGCAGGTAGAATGAGATGATATTGATTCCGTTCAATTGAGCAAAGGCTTGGGCAGTGATACCTACGATCGTGCGCTTTCTGTAGGTGGTGAACATCTCCTATAACACTGGTCAGAAAAAGGGGTGGATAAAGAAAGGAGAAAAAAAGGAAAAACTTACGCCCCAGCCTGCGGATCCGAGACTTGCTTCGTAACGGACGGCCTCCTGGATCTCGAGGAACACGTGCTGGACATGCTCTGCCTCAATGTCGCCGTTGCTGTGAAGATCGGCGACAGTCTGCAGACTCTCCTTCATGAATCCATTCTTGGCGAGCCATCTGGGCGTCTCGGGCAGGAAGAAGGACATTGCGAAAAGTACGAATGACAGGACAATCTGGATGATGAACGGGCCTTGCCAACTCATGTCGCTCGGCAGCAAGAAGTTGAAGCCGTAGTCAACCCAGCAAGAGAGCATGTAACCGGCGATGAGGAAGGTATACTCAATACCGACCATAAGTCCACGGGCATAGGGCGCCGCAATTTCGGTCTGGATGATAGGCACTGTCATCGATAGGAAGCCTACGCCTATGCCTTGTATGGTCCTGCCTGCGACAAATGTGGAAAAGTCCCCTGCAAACATCTGAATGAAGGCGGTGAAAAAGTAGATGAAGGCTCCAATTCGAACACACTTCTTGCGGCCGATCATGTCCCCGAGTCTTCCAGCAATGAGCGCGCCCAATGCTGCGGTGAGCTGCAGACAAGAGACTGAGATACCAGTAATGGTAGGATTGATGTTGGCAGTGGTACCATCAGCACCACCATAGTCTCTGTAGAAGCGAGCGATGAAGACGGGATTGACGAGCAGACCGGACATGATACCTGTTCTTGATGTCAGTTTAATCACCTCCAAGAAAGTGCATATGACTCACCAGAGTTGTAACCAAACAAAGCATCTCCAAGACTGCCGAATCCGCAAGTGGCGTACAACAAGGCAGCTCCCTTGATAGGATATCTCGCGGTGACCGTCTTGGGCTTGATCTTGCTCTCAAGCCAGCCCATCTTCTCTGTAGGAACACCCTCCTGGAGGACGATCGCATTGTGATCGGTTGATGGCTTGTTCACCATTGTGGTTGATGTCGATGTACTGTCGGTAGTGATTGGAGTCTCCGTCTGGGGAATGTTGGAGAAGATGGGGTTGAGATGGAGGCGATGATGGTTCTATTTGAAGGACAGGCCAACGTCTTCGATGGCAGGAGGCATATCACCAACTCCTATATTGACCCCGATCATCCTCCACGCATCCCCGCTTTTCTGCACTTGTCACGTTGTGAGTGTCTGCAAACCATGCATCCGGTATATGTGCCGTCGGGTCGGATGGCCCAAGCGTCGATCGTTTCCTCTGTCATCGGTTCCGGCGGTTAGAGCCTCATCTCCGAGAAGCAACAGTGGACAGCGTCTATTTTCACAAGAACAGGTGTTGCCAGTGTCGAGCCTCTCATCTTGTTGAACGAATTTCGACATGAAAAAGGCACGAGAACACCGTACTTACTCCTCTTCTGAGGGCGGCGACCGGCGAGGAGTTTCTGCAGCTCTGCATTTGCGTACTCAGTGTCTCTCGTCACGTCGAAGCAGCCACGCAGCGAACCACGCAGCGAACCATGTCGGATGGACTAACCTCAAAGTCGATGACCGACCTGGATATACTCAAATAACATGCGTACAAAGGACGACCTAGTAGTCGCCGTGCCTCAAAACACGACGCGCCCGACACAATGACGCGTTCGATACCCATCGCTCAACATCCGTGGGCGCCAAATCACTGGGGCGACTGCTACGAACAACTCAGCATGTTTCGTGCTCATTAAAGCAAGACTGGAGTAGATGGTGGTGTCGTCGAGGAAGAAATCAAAAGTCGTTGTGCGTCATCATCCTTCAAATTCTGCCAATCAGGATAACCAACTCGGAAGCCCTACCGTATTCGGATTAGAGCCGACAAGAGCTATACGATACCATGCAAAGAAAGAAGACAAAGCCACTCAAGACAGAGAAGTTTTTTCTTGACTGAGCCAACTTCGTCTCGTATGCCCTACCGGCCTGACCGTCAGCTCAGAAGCAATCTGTGTTATGTGATGCCCTGCGCTCAGCAACTCGGATTATGGCGTCTATCGGTCAACAAACATATGGAAGGCCTCGAACTTGACTGCTGGCCATCGCACATTGCGCTGAGATGAGAGATGTCCGAGAAGGGAGTAAGGGATGTGGAAGATGGAATGCTCGGAGAAACCAGTGTCCATGAGTTGAGCTCTAGCATAGCACATGCAACATCGCTCATCTTCTACTTGATCCATCCTCATAGTGATTTGATCTACAGTACAGCACTTTGACTTACCAAAAGGATAGTCGAAATTGTTTTGGACAAACGGATTTGAGAGTCCTACCGTCCTATGTGCTAAACTTCGTCATTGTTGGCCATCTCTTGCGGTCACAACTGGAGTCATCCACGTCGCAGGACTGCACGGTGTTCTTGAGACTAGTGCAGCTCTCCATAGAGAAGTGCTGACTTTCACTCTCTCGGTGGAGGCTTACTCTAACCGAGCAACACTCGTGCATTTCTACAAGGCTCAGCACACGAGGAGGCATCAACAGCTAAGTGCTCCAGATCCCCAGGGCTTTGGCACCATCAGGTTCCTTTCTCCGAAGATTAGGGTCCTTCTGAGACTTCCTTCGGCTTGGCCTCAGAGATCATCCTGCAGACGCCGTTTGCCGAAGGTGGTCAAAGCGCCGGTTCCGAAGGGGGGACGGTTCCGGCGGAAAGGCACCTAAACGGAAGGCATCCGATCATCTCCTTCCACGGCAATCGTGTACGGTACGATGAAGTGAGAGTACGCACACTCTGACCATCGAAGGGTCTGTTATTGCCGCAGATGTGGAGACGGTCGACACGGGGTATCAGGAGGCCTGTTTTTCCCTCGCCGGGGAGAATAGCGATGGAGATACTCAAAAGCAATAGTCCGGTCGTCGAAAGGAGAGGATACACCCCGTCCTCTTTCCGCCATCATCACCGGTATCAGCATCATGCCCTCTCAAATCGCCAATGAGCCCGTAGCTCTGGATGGAGGCAAGTTGTGCTTGTGCTCGAGAGACGTTGAACAATAACTGACTTGTCTTTGCAAGCAGTAACGAACGGCGCGAAGAAAGTCGCTCAGCCCGAGAGCAACAAAGTGTTCGTCCTCGAAGAGCAGGGCAAATTCGGATACAGCTCGCGACCAAAGCCAACAGTCGATTCAAGATATGTCCTGGTTAAGGTCCTGGTGACTGGCCTCTGCGGATCAGATGTAAGCAGGCGCCGTCGAACGACTCCAGAAGACAAGCTGATTGAGCTCCTTCCAGATCCATTATTGGAAACACGGGCGCATCGGCAACTACGTCGTGGAGAAACCCATCGTGCTCGGTCACGAGTCTGCCGGTATTGTTGTCGAGATTGGCCCAGACGTCAAGGACCTGAGGGTCGGTGATCGAGTAGCGCTGGAGCCTGGTGTTTCTTGCAACAACTGCCGCACCTGCAGAAGTGGTCGCTACAATCTGTGCTCGGGCATGCGCTTCGCCGCGACACCACCATACGATGGTACATTGACGACATATTACCCCCTGCCAGAAGAATGCTGCGTCAAGCTCCCGGCACACGTTTCGCTGCGCGAGGGCGCTCTGGTCGAGCCCTTAAGTGTGGCGGTCCATGTCATGAGACTTGCCGGAGACGTCCAAGGCAAGGAAATCATCATCTTTGGCGCTGGTCCCATCGGTCTCCTCTGCAGCGCCGTCGCCAAAGCCTTTGGCGCAAAGAGTGTCGTCGTCGTTGACATTGTCGAGAGCAGATTGGGGTTCGCAAGAGTGTTCAGCGGCGCAAAGTCTTTCCAGATGACCAGTCAAGCTCCAGAGGCGAACGCAGAGAGCTTGTGCAACACCTTTGGCTTCGCAGAAGGCGCAGATGTTGTCGTTGATGCGACAGGTGCGGAGCCGTGTATCGAGACTGGTGTTCACACCCTGAAAAGAGGAGGCATATTTATACAAGCTGGTCTGGGTTCACCGAGAGTGAACTTCCCAATCGGTCAAATTTGCGACAAGGAAGCAACTTTGAAGGGCTCCTTCCGTTATGGACCAGGAGATTACCAATTGGCTGTCGGCCTTCTCGACTCAGGTCGTGTGAGCTTGAAGAGCTTGGTCACGCACGAGTTCAGCTTCGAAGAAGCGGAGAAGGCATTCATCAACGTTGCCGAACGAAAGGGTATCAAGACCCTCATCCTGGGACCAAACGTAGACGCTGGTTTTGAAGATTAGACAAATACAATAACAAACTCATTCAAGAGCTCCCCCATCCCACATTGTATCCCAGAACCAATATACACCATTACTATCTGCGAGAGTTGACGGTCCGCTCAATGTATCAAGAGGATCTGAGAGATTCTGTGTTGTGCTTACCGTCGACCAATACTCAGCTGAGTTGTGATCACTCCCCTGAGTTGGCATGGGATAGTCTATGAGTTGCTGTGTACCATGAGATACTGCTGGCGTGCCTGATGAACTGCTTGAGAAGACTGCAAACCTATCAGTAATCACTTGGCAAGAATAGTTGCCTTAAATCATACCTTTCTGCACGGATGCGAGACTCTGGTTGAACGATGGCTCTGTTAAGATATTGCTGACATTGTTCTCCAGTTGCGGAAAGTCGAAGTCCTGAGGAAGGCCGAGTGGTAGATTGAGCGTTTCTCGCACAGATAGAAGGCCAGTAGTAGAAGACGGAGTGGTCTCTGTGACTTCCTCTGTCCTCTTGCTTGCGGGCACAGGTGCGAATATTGCCTCATTTTCGCGGCGCAGAAGCAACTGTACGACATTTTTAAGGATAGTACTGCTCTGCATAGACAGTTTTGATCGCCTTCCAAACAGATCTTGGAGCCGAAAGATGCGAGTGGTGATGCGTTTTACTTCTTGCGCTTTATCAGAGAGTGGATCCGAAAGCGCCATCACGACCATAGCGATTGCGCTGTTGAAGAGGTTGATGGCAAGAAATGCGACCAAGTGGCTATCCGTTGCTATTTGGGCCAGCTGAGGTAATTCGGTAATTCTTGAAGTGCGTAATGCGGCATCCCACCACTCTTGTGGACTTGAAGTTTGCGCATTATGCGTGAACTCATGCGGTGATATGTCCGAGCCTCTCCGTACTGTCAGTGAATCAATGTGCCAAGCGAGGAAGGGTCGATGAAGGATTATCAGCAGATTGTCGAATGTGAGTTGGAGAGCCAAGGCCTGGAGGCAATGTGCTTTTGCAGTGGCACTCATCTCGGCAGGGCAATCATTGTCCAGATCTATAAGGAGGTGCTGGGGTAATGCGCTTCTCCAACCCCATAGCCTTGTTGTAACATCCTTGACGAGTTGCAGATATGGCGCATTATCGGCGTGTGAGCCTCCTCGTCTTAGTCTGGTGCCATATACCTTCTTGATGACTGGTGATGCGATCATGTATAATTTGTTGAGCTCAGTCTGGTATCGAGAGTACAAAATCAAGTGTCGATCTTGAGGGCGAGCAAGGTTTCTGTACTGAATGTTCTCCGAGAAGTCTGATGGCATCGTAACTGTACAATCTTCGTTGTGGATGCCCAAAGGTCGTCCATATGTGACAGCCGCAAACCTTGTCGGTCAGTAGGAGGCGAGATGAAGAAGAAACAATGAACTCACATGTCCCAAGTGTAAATGGTCCACCAAACTCTCTTCCTCTCTTCGCAGTCATGAAACGAGATGCGAGAAGGCTCGCGATGTAGACCCAAAGCTTGAGCAGTCCTTAGACTTGCACCCAGCATGGAAAAGGACAAGTTTGGCCGTCCGTGGTAACAATAAAATGAACCCAACAAGATCAAAGTCTGGATAGCAGAGATTGAGTTCTGATCCATGATGTTGATGAGATCGTTATCCGCATTCTTGAAGAGATCAGAGCTGAGCTTTTTCCATTGTCGGCTGGGTCTGCCTGTCTCTGATTCGGGTCTCTGTGATCGATACCAGGAGGCCATGCCCAACATTGTTGAAAGCAAGATCAAAAAAGACTTTTGACTTGGTTCAGCAAGGCCGTCCTGAATAGACGTGAACATTTCTCTGAACTTTGGTTCATAGATAACCAGGGAAAACCAATGTACGGACGCAAAGTACTCGTCCAGTAATTCAATGACCACACCAGACGGTGGGAAAGGATGCGTCAAGTATGCATTTGTCGGATACTTTTCGACAGCGGGAGACGGAGCAGCAGGCGTGGGGTTCCCGATTTCTGCTCCTGGTATGGCGTTCACTGCAAACCCATCAAGGTGTTGCTGGTCCAGGCTGTAAATCTTCCGTGCCATGCTCATGGTGGATTCGGCTTCCCCATCATCTCCAGCATCGCTGCGAGTATCGCCACGATGATTGTTGAAGTTTTCAGGATTCGGACGGTCGCTGATATCCTCGAATGAATGCAGCCGACTCGTGGATCTCAATCGCCGTTCATCACCGCTTTGCGAATCATTGTTCCGCCTGCGCTTGACGGCTGTCGGACGCGATACTGAAGCCTCTGTGTTCGTGCTGTCTTGTCTCGAGAGCCCGGTCTTAGTGCTCGTGCTTGTGCATTCTGCATTTGCTCGTAGACACAGCGAGCAAGGGCGATACGAATCACATCTTGACTTGTTGCGCTTGCACCGATCGCAAGCCTTGGAGACACGCGTGGGTAAAGGCGTCGATTGACGAGGATCTTGGTTGGTCTGGTTCATGTCATGTTTGAGAGGAAGAAGGAGCGATCCGAGTGCGGGGGGTTTGACGCCGACGCAACGCCATCGGTGCCGGCGTTTTCTCTCGGCACTCGACCGGTCGCTGCTCGTCCTAAGGTTCTGGACCACGGTGTCGCTGCAGCCGAATGAGAAGAATATCATCCATGTGCTACAGATACTTGTTGAATCAAGGTAGGCCGGGAGGGGAGGTAAGGAGTTTGCGCGTCTGGAAGGGATGGGAACTTGCTCGTTGTGTTGAGAACAAGCGTGCTTATTGGAGCCTCGAGGCGAGGTTCGCCAAGGACGACTTCGGCCGAGTTGTGCACCGAATCTCGGTTTGCACGCCAAAAGTTTCTGCACTTTTGTGGGAATCAGCCTCGCCCTTGCATCACAATGTCCGAGAGCAACGCTTCACCACGAGACGAGTCGCAACAAGCGCCGGCGCTTTCAAGACGTCGAAAACCCCGTCCGTCTCGAGGCAAAGGTCTTCGTGTAACTACAGGATGGTGAGCCGCATGCTGTGATCCGATCAAGAAGCTCTGCTAATACGGCATTTTGCAGTATTGTGTGCCGAACCCGTCACATGAAATGTGACGAGAAGCGACCGACATGTTCGGCTTGTGTCAAGAGCAAGCGCGAATGTATCTATGGCACGACTCGCGTAAGTTCTGATTTATACTCTCCACTGATAACTATTCTCCTCCAAAGTGTTATCTGCTATTCGCATGCCTTCCCAGAGCCGTGACTTTCGCGACAAAATGTGAACATGAGGCTAAAGTCGCGTTAGGAACCTCAGCGTAGAACAGACTCACCCGCGATAAATTCAGCCGCCGTCAATTCGCCTCCAGTAACACAAGAACCACGACATGGCATTCAACTTCCAGAAATCAACAACTCAAATTTGCAGCCAAACCTGGGTGCAGATCAACCTCGACCAGGCGAAGTCGGCAGAGCACTTCATTTAATGCAACCGGGCATCAACACTACAGGTTTTGGAACACAATTTGACGGACCACAAACATCAAGTCCTCAATCTAGCCTCAGTGGAGGTGCCGCTTATCCTGCCGATGTTGCACCTCTTCGCTGGTTTGGTCTTCTAGCAGGAGATGCGACAGATGCAGATTTGAGCTTTAACCCAGTTTCACCAAATATTCCAACACCGCAAGCTATCACATCCAGTAGTACTGCTCCATTCACTGCTCCGTATACCAGCGGAAACTTTGTACGCCAGCCAAGTCTGGTTCAGGGATCCTATGTTGCCTCCATCATACCAAATGAAGTGGTGACCTTGTCGGAGGTCGAAGTTCTCTTATTCCGATACTTCGTCACAACCTTGAGCCGATGGATCGATTTGACTAACCCTCATCGTCATTTTTCGGTCATGGTACCACACCTCGCTCTGCGTAATCAAGGCCTAATGAAAGCTATACTTGCGCTTTGCGCACGGCATCTGTCGATCAAACCGCTGCCTGATCTCGCTCCGGATCGTACATTGGCAGTACAGTATTACTTTGAGACATTGCAGTACCTTCAACAAGCCATGAGAAGCGAAGCCTATCTTCGGAGTGAGGAGCTTCTCGTGACTACCGTCATCATCTCTACCTACGAAATGATAGACGGAGAGGCCAAAGGATGGGAACGACATCTTGTCGGCGGCTTCTGGATACTGCGTTCCCGAGAGATCAATGGTGAGTCCGGCGGCCTCAACCAAGCGCTCTGGTGGGCATGGCTTCGACAGGATACCTACGCCGCTTTCCGTGAGGGTCGCAAAGTCTTGAGTTTCTTCAAACCCACAAAGCCGTATTATGCCATGGATCACTGGGATATCGCTGCTAGATGCGTTTACTTACTAGCCCAATGCGTCAACTACAGCTCGGAAGAGGAGATCGAAGCCGGCAAGTCTGATTTGATAATGCGACTGGCAAAATCAGAAGAGCTATTCACAAAGCTGGAAGATTGGTATCAACATCTGACCAGCCACTTCAATCCATTGCCTTGCATCAATACCTCCCAAGGTCCTTTCAAACCAATCTGGATACATCCTCCCGTCTTTGGGGCTGGACTTCAACAATATCATTTTGCGAAGATTCTCCTCCAGATCTGCACTCCTGCTGCTGGTGGCTTAAAGGAGTATGTCGCGCGAGAGCGCGCGTTGAACGAGTCCATTGATGTGATCTGCGGCATCGCCATGGCAACAGAAGACGACGCGGCTATTGTCATATCCACGCAGTGTATCTTTGCGGCTGGTTTACATACTCAAGATCCGGCCAAGAGGACTGCCGTGATGGATCTGATTTCGAAACACCAAGCTCGCACTGGTTGGCCTGTCCACGACCTTCGTATGGACTTGCAGGCGGAGTGGAGCAAGACTGATAATCCATCATGAACCTAGCCTTCTGCGACACCTTCCATGCCTCTTTGATAAGCCAAGTATCGCATCTTGCTCTGAAACTGTGGAGACACGCAGGAAACCGAGACATCCTGCGCCAGCTCTCCGATGCCGCTGATAAACTGCTACAACAACCTGAGATGATGCCAACACTGGATCTGAAAAATTGAGTACAAAGATATGTATACAGTTCACTCCTGATAAATCGCACCATTTTCATGCTTCATCATGTCTTGGTTGGAATACGCTCTTAGGCGATACGGTAGCCATTTTCGGCCGAAACCTGGACTTCCTCGAAGAGACGAACTTTTCGGCCGATGGCCAAGCACTTCCAAGCGATAATGTTTTTGTGATACAACATGGATTCACCAGTCTACTGACGTATGCTTCTTGCATCATCAACTTAGCCTGTGATTGTAGATAATGGCTGCGTGGCTGACGCGGATATAAAAGGAGCACCCCTCGTCGAGCCTGTAGACGAGCAGACCTTTCTTCTCCATCTTCATTAGTCTTCATTAGTCGAACGAGTCCAATCAATTACAATGGCTGGGCTCATGCGTGCTGTAGCTCAACTTGGGCAAGCTTACAATGTTTCTGTCATCGACGTTCTAATTCCTACAATCCTCAACGCGACCGACGTCATTGTCAAGATCAATGCGACTGCCATCTGTGGTTCGGACCTTCACACTTATCATGTTGCCTCTGGGTCTGAGGATACGCCACTCCTCTACGGTCACGAAGCTGTTGGATACATTACCGAAATAGGTGATGCCGTGCAGTTTCTCAACGTGGGCGACTACGTGATCATCCCCGACAACCTCGATAATGGTCACTACACCGTTGAGCCTGACCATTACACCGTGCCCATTGGATTCGGCGGTGTCCAAGATGGCACTCCCGAAGCTCCGTTGCCCGCGCTCCAGAGTAAGAAAGCTCCACTACAACAATCAAGGCACACCAGCTGACTAGCATTTTCCAGCCGAATACGCCAGAATCCCCTTCGCCGACAACTCCCTCATTACCATCCCCATCAACTCCTCGACAAACGAAACAACCCTCTTCAACTACCTCTTCATCACCGACATCTTTTCCACAGCCTGGTCCGGCGTCACTTGGTCAGGCTTCCAACCCGGCGACTCAATCGCAGTCTTCGGCGCCGGTCCCGTCGGTCTTCTTGCAGCCTACTCTGCCATCCTCCGCGGTGCCTCTCGCGTCTACATCGTCGATGATGTACACCAGCGTCTCGATCTTGCAGCCTCCATTGGCGCCATCCCAATCAATTTCAACACTTCCGATCCAGTGCGGCAGATTCTCGCACACGAGCCCATGGGAGTAAGAAGAGGTGTTGAAGCTGTGGGATATGAAGCCCGTCTCCCCAATGGCACGATGGATGAATCCATCACTTTACGTCAGTTGGTCAATGTGACCGCTAATCAAGGTGGTATAGGCGTCGTGGGCTTGCACAACAACGGCACCTACAATTTTGACATCGGCACTGTGTTCAACAAGGCTTTGACCATTCAAGGCGGTATCGTGCTGCCTTTGCAACAAGTCGCTGCTGAATTGGTTCCACTTATGACTTCTGGAAGGGCAAACCCGAGTTTTATCGTCAGCAGTGTTATCGGTATCGAACAGGCGCCGGAATACTATGCACGCTTCTCCAGACATGAGGAAAGTAAAGTTGTCATTAGGTTTTGATAAAGAAGAGGGATGCGTAAAGAGTAGAGGGATGATCCGCACCCCCCTTTTTACACCCGAGAGACATTCAGTTCTTTTCTCTCATCGTGATTTGTTTTTATCTTTGCAAATATCTTCGGATGATATCATGTCCTGGCTGTCACATGCTTACACGTGCAGGAAACCGCGTTGCTACCTACATCCTCGATGCAGAGGGGGAATAAACTCCATTAGAGTTCTCGCAACAGACTTGGTGATGTGAAGTGGTAATGCAAAGAAGGACTGGTATCTCGGTCGCCAGGGTGGTCCATGGATGGAGCAGTTATGGAGCTCCACTCCGAGACTCCAGCTTGGCTCCATGGATTGGAGTAAGGGGGGCAACTCCAAGCCACCGAAGTGGATGGAGGCCAGTATTTGAAACTCGTGGAAATCCATGGAGTTGCCAAGAAATCCCGATTGGGACTAGAGCTGTCCCAAAGTGGTAGATCGGATCGATAAGATCTCAGAATGGCGCAAACTACCTTCCTAATTAGGATAAACTCCACAAGGAATCACTCCATATGGATTCTTTGGAAGACCGCTCCACTCCACCTCACTCTCTAGAAGGGTGGATGGAGTGGAGAGGGGGGCCAAAATTCACTCCATCCATCCATGGATCACCCTGTCGGTCGCTGTAGCGAGGGCTGTTCATCCAGGTAAAGGCGTGCGAGAATCAGATACCGAACGCGTGTTCCGTAAAGAATAAGCCCGGATCATCGGCAGTAGGCCGAGAGGGTATTGCGGAGGGGAGCCAGGGTTTGGCAAGAAACAGAGAGTGGGAAGGAGGAGGAAATCTAATCATGAGGTCTACGGATTCAAGTCTCGTGTATAGAGCATATATCTTATAGAAGCAATCCCGCGTCGCCGATACTCGTCCGAGTACGCTTTACAGAGGACAGGTAGCATATACACGCAGAAGGAAAAGTGAAGGGAAGACACAGGTACTAGATGGTATTTTGCAACCCTTATTCATGCGTTTCGACAAGCATCTACACGCATGACCATGTCTCCGCAGCATTAACATCGCCCTGTCCACTCCACTTTTGCTTCTTCGGCCATATGCACAAAGGTCTCTGTCTCATGACTTTATCCTGCAGAGTATCATTTACCCACTTTGTAGCGATGATTTCGGCAGGAGCGGTTCCGTTCTCCACCCAAGCCATCATGGCAAGCAGGACATCATGTTTGGCATCTCTGAAACCAGGTACGCCGGAGACAGAAGATGAGAGGGTTGCTGCTTGGTTGGCGCCGGCGAAATACCAAGGCGCGTTTACAGTGGTTGCAGTGTTTGTGCAATGTTGCATACCAGGGACGAGGAAGAAACGGTAGAAGGAGTCGAGATCCACACCTTTAGGAGCGAGAGTGCGGAAAATTTGCGAGTGTAAGTAGACAGAGCTGCCGGTTGGGATCAAGCCATCGCCCATGCCGTGGTAGTGGAGAAGTTTGCCACCTCTTTCCATGAAAGGCGAAAGATCAAAATCATCAGCGGTGGCGTTTCCGGGATCTTGAGCATCGGCTTGTTGGATAACGCCGTAATCGAAATCTTGCCATTGCCATTCGGGGCCGCGTTGGAGGAAGTATTGAACATAGTGGAGACCGAGATTGTTGGGTGCGTTCAGTCCGAGCAGAGGTACCCATTGAGCTTCACTACCCATCCAAAGGTGAGGGAAGACGAAAGTCTGGTTGGTGTCGACGTAGTCGCTGTAGATTTGATGCAGAGTGTTCAACTGAGGCACTGTCAGGCATGAGGTGTTCTTGCTCGGTGTACAAAGAAGGAGATCGGGGTTGAAGTCGCATGCTCCCGGGTCGGAGATGATGGTGTCGACTACACCGTCTGCGCCGTCGCATTGGCGCATTACCTCAGCTCCAATCGCCGGGAAAAGAGTAGGAGGTATGTGATGAGCAGAAGTGTTGGGCAGGTTATAGCTACCGACTTTGGCTGTCCAGGGTTGAAGGTGATTAGTCCACCAAGCAGGCGCTCCGGCAACCACACCATCAAAGTCATCAGGGAAGAGTTGAAGGTTACGAAGGCCTTGTCCTAGAAACACAATTGATGAGTATGTGAATCCTTTGATTTATACAGGAAGACTTACTGCCGCCAGTGGAGCATCCGCTGTAATAACTGTAGAGAATGTCGTTTGAGTAGTATGCAGTGGTCAATTGCTTGCCCAGTACTGTGGAGCCGTGCATAGCACGATAGCCCCAGTCCAGAATTGCGCCTTCGTTGTGATAAGCCCAGCTGCCATTGTTGTTGACGCTGTTGTGACCAGTATCCGTAGACATGACAGCGAATCCGTAACCCAAGCCGGCGCCCTTCGAGGATGTTAGTCAGGGTCAAAACACCTGTCGATTCGGACAGACTTACCATGTCCAGCCAATTGATTCCACCAGCAAAGCCACCATTGCCGACAGCACTATTAAATCAATCAACTTGTGCGAGTCGAGTCACATCAAGCAGTACTCACAGGAAACGACCATTCCACTCATCAGGCAAGAAGACTCCGAAGCCGTAATTGGAGGTACCATTCTTGACCGAAACCTGAACAGCGCATGCTGCTCTCAACTGGGTCGGTGCAGTCGGATAGGCTATGTCAGCCTTGGGAACGTTGAATGTGCTATTAGCAGGCATCCATGTTGCAAAGTCAACAGTAGCAATTGACGAGAAGGCAGATTGCAATGAATCTTTGTCGCAGGTGATAGCTACTGCTCCGGATGTCAAAGCCGCAACGGCTGCAAGACGGGTTTGCGTTGTCTTCATTGTGATGTAGGTCCGGGACGGTGCAACGAAGAGCTTATTTTGACGGGAAGGCGGCAGTACTTATACTGTGTCCGGCAGCTCTAGAAGACCGAGTTGCCGGATATCTTTTCTAGCCATGCCGTTCATAAAGATCTGCAAAATGGTTGTCAATTTCGCTGCGTCAAGGGCTTGAAAAGTGGAGCTTGATGGAGTGCATGTGTGGGGATTGTGGAGAGGACCAGGGTTTGAGCATCAAGTAGTGACCTAAGCTTGTTCTCTGCTCTCCAGGTCCTGTGTTGAGACTTGATCATTTATTAGTTGGAAGCATCGATATCAATCGTGTCCGAAGCTGATGGTATCCGGGTCATATCTCGACATTTCTCTAGCTGGCAGGATAGCATCAATTTGTGAGACTTTTGGCCGGTCGAGGATCTTGACCTGGAAGAGGTCGTGGGTTAGGGCAGTAGCGCGGGTACGGCCGAGTAACCTAGTTGCGGGGTATTTCTTGCCGACCAAACACGCAAAAGTGCAATTGAGGACATCGGGAAGATGTTCGGCAATTGCAATACATACGCACCTTCCTTCTAAGAGCGACTGCAACTATTATCCTCAGGGCCTGTAGAGCAGCACTCGACGTTACTTTGAAAGCGCGCAATCATATTACAGACCGTACTCTGCTCCTGGAAGAGCTCACAACGCAAGGAGCGACACTAACCTAGTCTTGCCTGTTGCCTCCGGCATCGACCAAGATCAAAGTTAGAAGCCGCAGAAGGCCGTCTAATACACTCGCTAGAATCTTGAGAATCGAGCCCACAGTGGGTTTCGAACTCGTCGTAGATGCCTGGAAGAACAACGGACGAGGCGAGATGGGCGAATATACAGTGCCACGAAGAGAGATTTTGGATCGAGAGTGAGAGTGGGGGGATGTTGTGTTTGTGAGAGCACATGATGGAAGATGAGCTTGTGAAATTTCGCTCCAGGTGTTCTCGAACAAACAAAGTTTTTCTGTCAACCCACATAGAGGACATCGGAGATGTATGTGGTGTATCTTTTGTGGCCGCGTTTTCGAAGAGTGCCCAGAGCTATCTTTCCTATCTCCTCAGACGTTGAGGACTGAGATGCTGCAGGCGCTGCTCGAATGCCGGACGCCGCGCGGTGCTTGTTCATCCCGATGCGAGCAAGCAAAAGGATGCAATTTCAGGCTTTCCAGAAAAGCAGTTGCGATAGTTCAAGTAAAACTTACTGCTGGTATTCTCAACGCTCGACAACTGGATGAAGGGGCATGGTCTAGGCCGAGAAGAGTGAAGTGCGCATTTGCCAGGCCTGAGAGATGGAGAATGATGGAGCTTGATCTCTTTCTATCGCCTCTCGTCGGAAAGAGTGCCAATCTGAAGTTCCTTTTTGGTCCAGTGGTAATTTTGTCTTGTTGCTCAGCTACGAGGAAAGAAAGCTGCGACACAGGTCCGCATCAAGGAAGTAATGATTCGCTAAACTTGTTAGAAAACGAAGGAACTGCCCATGTTGAGAAAACAAGAAAGGGCGTAGAAAGAGAGAATGGGGAAAATTTCTTGTATTGGTTGGGTATCATCAAAATGTGTTTATTTTGAGGCGCAGTGCTCCTTCTGCCGCCTCGTTCCAAGAAGGAAAATGCCAAAAGTCGGTCCAAATGCCGCCGTCAAGGAAAGTGCATGTTCGTTGCTGCTGACGCGCAGTTCCATGGTGGTTTGTCCGTTGCTCTTTCTCTGCTGTTCAATCCCAGGCCTCCGAGATGGGTCGTTTGTGGTAGGCGCTTATTCGGGAGAGCGATGCGGTCGTGTCATGTCGATGAGGTGAAGCGTTTACTTGAACTCGTTGGGCCAGCACTTTTCCTTGGTCCAGGCTGGAGTCTGTCAGATTCGCCTTTGTAGTCTGGGCGGAGGTGACTTACCATCAGGGTGAGTACCGGCGTGCTGCTCGAGGATAGCGAGGTTTGAGCTGGTCTGCGCAAGCGTGTCAGCGGAATGCCTGCTGTGTCGGGGACTTGATGGGTCTGTGACTTACCAGCTCCTTTTTGCAAAAGACACAGATGGAGGTGGCCTTGGGGACCTTCTTGGGGGTGCCGTTGGGGTTGACGGGGATGCGAGTGCCGGCGGCCTCGGCCTTCTTGTGCTCGCGGTGGATACGGTCCTTCTTGGAAATAGGCATCTTGACTGAGCGTGATGTGGTGTGGTGGTGCAAGTCGAGGCTGAAAAAGCGACGGTGAAGAAGAATGAAAGAGTGAAAGAGTGAAAGATTGTTGATTTTTGCTTGGCGGACCCTGTTTTCATGTGACGCTTTCTCTTATCTTATCGCTGCCAAGTCGTAATTACCCGCCGACTTCTTCTCCGTCCACCATACAACACTCGACATCTCTTTAATATCACACAAACGTCCGTCGACTACTCGAGTGTAGTTCCATCAATACTGGCACAGCCGACAAGCGACGAGCAATTCCGAGCCTCCCGTCGGAATCATTGGTACCATGTCGACGTTCACTGCACCGGACACTTTGCGCAGCGCCCTCTCACAACTGCAGTCCCTTGTCCTACACGATTTTCTGATAGCCAAGCCTTGTGAACTATCTTCTGGAGAGTTGAAGCTGCTTCAAGATATCTCAAATCGATTCTGGCAGCTTTGAGACGACTACATACTCACGCCCCAGGTTGCCAAGCCATACAGCCACGCGTCGAATAAAAGATGCTTCTGGAGACATCACAGTCGAAACAAAACAGTGAATGTCTTTTAAATTGAACACTTTTACTTGATCGATGATGCTCATCTGCCTTGTTCTGAACATGATGCTGCCATTATAAAGCAAACTTCTGATTCCGCCACAAAGACCGACTCTCACTCATCGTGGAACTTTCTCCTCTGTCAAGAGTCATTGAAGACATGTCGACCTCTGCCAAGTATCGCAAGCATTAGTGCCGTCGTCATTAGTATACGTCGCAGTGTGTTTCATGCCGTCTGCTGGTCCATGGCATGTGTCGATCACTCAACCACTAACACCATGTTTGCAAATCAAAGTCTTGCTATTGGCCCATCTGCGGTCATCCTCTTGCTACTGAAGCTCCGTCAAGCATCATTCGTCTAGAGCCAAGCCTATACTCAGCTGCAGGCGCAGAGAGAAACAAGACGACGACAGATGTTAGACGTAGCTCTGCCCTAGGTGTACTTTACTCGAAGCTGGTATCTACGGCTATCACTTGGTCGTGAGTCATGCCCTCATCCCTCTACAGCATGTCGTCAGTAGACTGTGCACAGCCTTCGTCCGACATGGGACATCTGAGTATATATAAGATCGGTCTTGAGCCTACATTTTTCTTCCCTTCTCATTCTCAACTACACAATCTAAATCTCCGTTGTTTTCTGATCACAGTCTGTTGGTCATGGTACACTTTTCCAAACTCGTCAGCACAGTCGCTGCTGCTGCTTTTGTTGCGCCCTCTTTGGCTCATCCAGGAGAGCACCACGACCACCATGCGGTCAAGCGTCAGATCGATGCACGCGAGAGACTTGCAAACAGAGTCAGACGCTCCGTTGATACTTGCAGTGAGAGCAACGAACATGCTCAAGTTTCTGCTCGCTCTGCAGCTCGTCGATCCAAGGTCGTTCGGGAACTTCGCGAGAAACGCGGTGTCACTTCTGCTCCTCAGAAGTTCAAGCGCGACCTCGCCACTCTCGAAAAGTTCGACGCCCTCGATCACAACCGTACCGATGTGCTTCATTACGACATGAACACTCCCGAGCACATCATCTTCGGTGCCAATACTAGCTGTGTCTTGAGCCCCGAAGTTACTGACGGTCCTTACTATGTCACTGGAGAGCAGATTCGCAGCAATGTGAAAGAGGAGCTCTACTGTGATGGCGTTGATCTTTTCCTCGAAATTCAATACATCGACATCAACACCTGTCAGCCTGTCCCAGATGTTTGGGTTGATATCTGGAATGCCAACGCCACTGGTGTCTATTCTGGTATCTTGACAAGCGGTAACTATGCATCGGGCGGTTACAACTCGACTTATCTCCGGTATCTAGCTTTGTCTCTTGAACTTGTTTTGAAAAGATTCTCATCTTTTTCTCCATAGTGGTATTCAGCCGACCGATGGTGACGGTGTCGTTCATTTCGAGACCATCTTCCCTGGTCATTACGATGGTAAGTCATACTACAGCATCATCCCTCTGCTTCTGACTGACTAATCTTCGCAGGTCGCGCAACCCATACCCACCTACTCTCTCACATGAACGTCACTCGTTTCCGCAACAACACCATCTCTGCCACAAACAACATCACCCACATCGGTCAACTCTTCTGGAACTCTGAGCTTCGCGAGGCTGTTGAAGAAGTCTACCCCTACAACACCAATACTCAAGCTGTCACCAGCAACGCGGATGACATGTGGGACGTTGTCGCTGCAGGCACAACCTTTGATCCCTTCCCGGAATATGTTTACCTGGGTGATGATCTCTCGGATGGTCTCTTTGCTTGGATTCAGATTGGTATCGACCCTACTGCAAACTACATTGACGACGAGTATTACTCTGTCGCTGCTTACCTGGACGCCGATGGTGGTCACGCTTCTTCGAGCTCCTTTGTCGGCGGCGGCGGTGGCGAAGGCATGGGCAATGGTACTGCTCCTGGAAACGGTACCGCTTCATTGAACTCCACCTCTGCTTGATCTTGTCCGTGCCAACTGCTGTACATATTCCAAACAACTAGGTAGAAAGCTGACTGACTGGAAAATGGTAGAGTGACAAGGCGAATACAATGGCTTCTGGGTCGGCAGACGCAGAAACTACTCCTTGAATCTAATCACTTTCTGTCCCAGTACTTTATCCCAGCATTGAGTGCGAAAGAAATCATTTAATGTACCATGTCTTGATGATCCATATGGATCTACGAACGGAGATGTTTGCCTAATCGGACACAATTCAGGCTCAATCAGGTAGATGTCGCCGACAATCACCAGCCAACTGACTGTCTGAACAAAAGTCAGATCAGAAACCAGCGGTCGGCCTCGATTTACAGATGATGAGGCATTTTCTACCATCGGTACAATCCATAAGCCTGGCTGTGTAGTACTCCGGATGAACGAAGTCGCTGTCTATTGACGGTGATCAGGTCTCCAAGGATTAAGCTCGTTTGTTTCAAGTCCGAGATCGAATTGGTATTATTGATGGTACGAGGTACGAGTCGAGTCAATGCGTGGGGGAAGTTTCAACCGAAGGGCTGGACGATCCTTCTGTGGTGTTGTTAACCCTTACCGCTGGGTGTTCGGCTTTGTCAGTATCGGAATGCTCGTGGATTTTTACGGCGTGTTTTTCGAGTGTAAGCATTAGGCATTTCCTCTAAGTGAAAGGATGAAAACCTAAATATCCGCCACACCAGAGAGATGTATCCGCTGCTAAGGCACGATGTTAGTCTTTTGTGCTTCATTGACCTCCAAGGCCTTAAATTGGCAGGCAAGGACAGCCGCAACACAATCCTTTGGAGCTCCGGACTCGGCGGCAGATACTCTGCACCCTTCTACGCACTCCGGCAATATCGGTCGGGTTTAACAGATGCAAGACGCTTTGATATCGAAAGTTATTCCAAGCATCTATACCGATCCAGAGCAAGCATGCCTGTCGAGTGACTGAAGACGGGTTTTGTAAATTGAAGTCCGCAACCCGAAGCTCAGCGCCCGAAGCCGAACACCTCGAGACAACCATGCAGAACACACTATCCGATGGGTCCGCCCAAGCAATTGCGCAGTCAAGTCAATCGCTTGAGTTCTCCAGTTCAACTCGTACATCGTACATCGTAAGTCGTCAGCGAGCTCGAGATACTCATTGTTCATGGGTAAATCGAGAGAATGTCGTGTTTCTTTTTCGCAAAGCCACTCTCCGCGCAATCTCCGCCTGAGCCACCGCCATGTTTTCTTGGACACGAAAGGTTAATTGATTGTTGAAGCCATCACATCATGGGGCTTTACAAGCACTGGCAGGCCGACGGCATCAGACACGTTTTTGAGCTTTCAAGACTGGAATGAGATGCTGGCACACTTTCAACAAAAACAGTCCCAGATCAATCATCATCGACTTGTTGTTTTGTATCGAGCTGAGATGATCTAGACTTGATGACAGAAGCACAGACACATTCCCCAGATCCATCGAGCGGTACTAAAAAGAAGCTTAAACGGCATGTTCTTTGTCGACGTTGATTGGTTCATCTCTAGTCGGCAACCGTTTCCGACCGTCTATAGAGTTCATTGCCAGCCGGTTCAACTGTCAGCCAAAAAGCATCAGCTCAGCAGATGAGCTGTTTCCAACCAATCAAGGAAGATGATTACGGCGATTCTCATCAACAAACAGGCCACTATTGTTGGATCTTCAAATCACCGACCTTTCGTGGATATTCAGGGATCACTGTTTCACAACGTGCGACTCTCATGAACGCGTAGGCTTTCGCATGGCGAAGCTTATGGATGAGATGGAGGTGAAAATGATAAGAACACCACCCGTCCCGCTTTGGTTTTCGTTCATCGACGCTCATCATCCTTTTCAGCTCTTGTGAGGCGTTTACTCCGTGACTTGTCACACTCTGACGCGCGTGTCTTACATTGGCAAAGTCTTGTCCGAAAACGACTTAAAGACAAAGAACCACCAACATTTCTCGACCTCCGCTTTGGATCAGATCTGGATTACAACATTATACCACACTCAAATAATTATTCGAAGTCCTTCTTGGTCTAGATTGGCAATACATAATTGACATGATGATGTTCAGCGTTTTGTATCGTAAGTATATTCAAATTTATCCCTGACTAAGCGCATCATGCAGGTACAATCACTGACGATCTTTTAGAAACGCTGCTGTTCGCATTCTTCTCTGTCGCATTTGCGGCTAATGGATCCTCCACATACACATACCAGAACCAAGGATCGCAGGCATTTTCTCTGGCTCTCGGACTCAACACAACCGGCAATGACCTTCATTTTAATATGACGGCTCCGTCGACTTACTCATGGTTCGCCTTCGGAGTTGGTAGTCAGATGAGAAACTCCATGATGTTCATTGGATACCCCAGCTCGAACGGCACAGGTATAAGTTTTTGCAATAAATCGCTCGAAGCTGTAAACTGACATTTCTTCCAGGTGTGACATTGAGCCCACGTCTAGCTACTGGACACCAACAACCACAATATTCCTCCGCTCTGGATGTCGAAGTCGTCAGCAGTTCCATCACCAACGGCGCATATCAGCTCATGGCTATCTGCAAAAATTGCACAACCTGGTCGCTCGGAACCATGGACACTACATCAACGAACCAGCCTTTCATCTTTGCTCTTGGTCCAACAGGCTCGGCCATCTCTAGCGACTCTACATCCGAGAGCATTCGTCAGCACTCCATGTACAATTCTTTCACACTGGATATGGAACAAGCTTCTTTCTCTGGCTCAGACACACCCGCTCTGAGTCCCAGCAGTGGCGCTGCATCTTCCGATAGTGGTAGTGGCGGTGGAAGCTCTTCCTCATCTTCCGGTACCGCCATGTCTTCTGGAGGCAGCAACACCTATAACATGGTGCACGGTATATTCATGTCCATCGCCTTTGTGATCCTCTTCCCTCTTGGAGTACTGGTCCTTCGTCTAGGTCACAGCGTCATCGGTCACGGTATCATTCAAGCTCTGGCATACTGCTTCGTCATCGTGGGTCTAGGTACAGGAATATATCTCTCTCGACAAGATCCTTCGGTAAGTTGGTCATGAGTAACTCTGGTCCAGTTTTTGTTCATTTCCACTGACAATGATGGTTCTTCCCAGACACGCAATTATAACTCAGCTCATCAGATCATCGGGCTTGTCCTCTTCTCCCTTCTCGCCATTCAAGCACTAGGTGGTCTGCTTCACCATCTTCTCTTCCGTCGCGGAAAGAACTCCATCATCGGAAAAGTCCACATGGTTCTCGGAATCGGTCTTCTTATCCTCGGTATCGTCAATACACCTCTCGGTCTCAATCTTGCAGGCGACAGCAAGTACAACAAATACTACATCATCGTCGTCGCTATCCTTGGAGCACTCTTCTTGGCATTAAGAGCGTGGGCAGTCGTCAGAAACAGAAAGATCTCGAAGAGAGAGGGAAGTGAGAAGGGAGTGCTTAGAAGAGGGTCTAGCAGTGAGGGGGGTGTTGCAGATATGTAGGGTGGAATGCAAGCTGTGATGTCTACGTGTAGTTCGACATACAAGGCCCTTTCAACGACGTAAACGAATATTGGGTATGGAGTTTTTCTTCCCATCTTTGAATGATATGAAATCTATAATTTTCCCTTACTCTCAAAGTCCAAACTTCCCTTGACTCGATTGCTTGGGCAGGGTAATCCCTTTTTTTGGTCCCTTTCTTCAGTGTTTTTGTTCTCCGTGTATTCGCGGCATCCCAGGATGCAGTTAACCCCACCAAAATGCATCAGATTCTGCGGAGACCCATTGCGGCTCGTTCGAACAAAGTTACGGGACACCCCAGCTTCGCATGGCGGAAAAGCAAAGACACGGAGGCCGCGTGGACATTCTAACCCTATTTTCTTTCTTCGATGGACCTTCCTAACGCGACACCATCCAACATCATGACTTTTTACGATCATCATTGCTACATCTCGCATTCGCATTTAGCGGGAATAAGAATATCGGTGATGCGTGTCTAGGTAAGATTTCTTACCTTCTTATTTAGGAAGATAAGGTTAGGGGCTTAGGAGGTAGATGTGTTATATTGTAGCTTCTAAGATGCGAGTATTAGGTTTTTATGATGGCCTATACAATTTTAAACCTCCCGAGTTTAGATCCCGAAGATGACGTTAAGGAAGAGGATAAGGAAGAGGTTTAGTGCGATTAGAGGGTTGAAATTAAAGGTGTAGAGAAAGCGAGTAGATGTTTAGAAAATTCAGAAATGTTGCCGGTGCTTTGTGATGGGAGGTTTATGGGTGGCGATGCAGTAATTAATTTTTGAAGAGCTAGGGAGAAGTATGAGATGTAGACATCTAGATATAGCCATTAATTAGATGGCGATGTTAAGCTAACTAGTGCGATAACATCAATGTAGACTGACAGGGTCATCCTTTTGGTATGGGTATTACGCACAGTCTCTTTCTTGAACTCCATGCCAAAAGGATGGGGCAACTTTAGATCAGAACTCCTAGTACTCTTGACTTCACTACCGTGTTGTGCGAGAATCTCCCAATCTACGTTCGAGACTCCCGTAGTGGGCTGAGTCGAGAATTCCTAATGTCCGATGAAGATGCAACTAGTCGTTGTATACTCAGCTTTTCCAATTCTCAATCACCCGTACGTCGTTTTCTCGCTTCTCGTCATCCATGATGGGCGAATCCGACGCAGGATGGATAGTGCGGCCCTCGAAGATTGTATCAATCTGCTCAAGTGTGAGATTCTTTGTTTCAACGTACTGCAGGCCGTTTGTCAGCTCAGTGTTCAAAGGTGGCATGATGTTTGCAGCTTACGAATATCTTCACGATAGGGGCAAAAGCGAAATTGAGAGCCGCATATATGATATAGTATCGCCATTTGATGTTTTGCACAGCGACAGGTGTCACTAGAACGACGGCATAGTTGCAGATCCAATTAGTCGCTGTTGCTATGCCGGCCCCGGTGATTCTCATGCGTTGAGTATTCACTTCGGCTGGGTACATCCATGGGACCGCGATCCAGGTCGTTCCAAAGGCTGTAAAGTAGAAGAAGACGCCGGCGACGGCTACAGCACTCCATTCATAGCTTCCTTGCGATAGTCCGGCTGCGACGAATATGAAACAGACGCCTTGGGCCAGAGCTCCCCAGAACATTAGTGGGACGCGACCGTATCTATCGATGAAAACAGCACCGAGAGCTGATGACAACATGAGATTGATGACGTTGCAGCCGGACAAGATCAGCGCAATGCGTCTCGAAAGACCCAGTGTTCCAAAGACAACGGGCAAATAGTAGTTGATGATGTTGATACCACCCCACTGTTGCATGAATTGAGTACCTGCACCGAGAATCACTCTTCTTCTGGAGTGGAGCGCGTCTTTGGAGATGAGATCTTTCCAGGACCCCTTGGTATTCTCAGCCTCATGCTGGAGACCCAGTGTGATACTTTCTATAAAGCTCTGCACTTCAGGATCTTCTGGCGATCGTGAGAAGAGTCGGGAGATGACCATCTGGGCCTCATCAGTTCGTCCTCTCGATATCAGCCATCGAGGCGACTCAACAAGGAAAGGAAGCATGGCAACAGTGGCGAGAGCGTAGAAGCATTGGAAGGCTAGTGGAAACCGCCAGGAGACGCCATGAGTCGGTATATAACCAAGACCGAAGTTGAGCCATTGTGCTGTGACGTTGCCAACTTGATTTAGTACCAGTGCGAGAGTGACGAGACGGCCTCGTATTTCGGGCTTGCACGTCTCTGAGAGCCAGACCGGGACAATCGATGTGTTGATACCATTGCCGACTCCAGCTATGAAGCGGCCGATAATCTGAGCAAGGCATTGTCAGTGGAAGAGTGTGGAATGTACAGTCTGGAAACACTGACCATTTGTGCAACATGGTAGGAGGAAGCTTGTAAGATTCCGCCTACGGTCAAGACCAGGCATCCCAACCAAAGGCCACGTACACGGCCAAGCCTTCCACCTAGTGCCATTGCTGTGATGGCGCCGAAGAAGCAACCGAGATCATAGGTCGCAGTGATCTGTCCCTGGAGAAGGGCATCTGGATTGTTGAAGGTAGCGATAAAGTTGTCGTTGCCTAATAAGCCGCCAAAGATTCCCTGATCGTAGCCAAAACTATGTGAAACAGTCAGTCGCAGTCTCGTAAATATCGTCAAGTGGTTTAGATTTGAGTGTGTAACGAACAGCATAAAAGCACAGCCAGCACAAGTCGCTATGCCGACAGACAAGGGGGTGCCCTGAAGCGATTGAGTAGAAAAACTCATGATAGGAGATAGTTTGTTGGATGATAGTTATTGCTCTGAAGACTGGAATTGAACAACAGACGAGTGTGCTCTCAATTTATGTATCAATCATTCCAACGAGATATCCATTACCCCGCTCGCTGGCATGCGAATATCTCCGGGTGCTCCCCCGCGAGATAGTAGACAAAGCATCTCAGACAGTCCCTAACGTCTGGATCGTGGTAGCAGGTAGCGGTGGACCGTCATCGGAGCTGAGAGATCTGTCGGGGGACGATTCCGAGCACACTCGGACCATTGATTTCCGTATTTCCCAAGGCCTCGACAAGGGTAAAAGGTGCTAATGACCTCGTCAGGTGACGCCTGACATTCCTTCCGCGACCAGCCTGTCCTAGATCCTTGTCAACCTTCTGGAGATCAGTCATCCAAACCACCTGGGCCGCGATGACTCAGAGGCCGTTGAGAAGTATGCCCGAGCCTGGATCTTCCAGGAATCATGCTCCACCGCTGTCGCATATACGCTATGGAGTTGAACAATCATTAGATTTTTGTACAATATACAGACGCATAAATGTTGAGGTTGGTCCGTAATCATTGCCTCAGTTCATCATTATCACCATCTACTTGATCTCTGGAACATTGGTCACTCTAGACTGTTGTATGTAGTAGCTAAAAACATCTACTTATCAAGGTTTCCAGTCGTGATACTCTTGATGACCTGATATTCGGACAAGCCATAGAGACTACCTTCCCGACCGTAACCACTTTCTTTGACTCCACCGAAGGGCGCTTCTGCGGCAGAGATCTTGCCAGTGTTGATTCCCACCATGCCAACCTGCAACTTTCTGCTCACACGAGTGCAGCGGCCAACATCACGGCTGAAGAAGTATCCAGCCAACCCATAAGGAGTGCTGTTAGACAACTCGATGACCTCTTCCTCGGTATTAAATTCGAAAACGGCAGCCAGAGGACCAAATGTTTCCTCTTGTGACACATTCATATCGCTGCGAACACTGGTGAGAATGGTTGGCTCACAGAAGAAACCAGGGCCTGATGGACGTTTGCCTCCATACTCGACTTTGGCGCCCTTTGACACAGCGTCTTCGATGTGTTCAAGGACCTTTGTGACTGCAGCTTCGTTGACCAATGGTCCTTGAGTCGTGGCAGGGTCCAAACCTGATCCCATCTTCAGGTCTGAGACGGCATCTTTCAACTTGCGTGTGAAAGCCGCAACCACACCTTTTTGTACAAAGATCCGGTTGGCACATACACAAGTCTGACCAGAGCAGCGAAACTTGCAGATCATGGCACCTTCCACAGCTAGATCGAGGTCTGCATCGTCGAAAACAATGAACGGTGCGTTGCCACCGAGTTCTAGACTGACCTTCTTCAACGTACCCGCCGCCAGCTTAGCAAGCATCTTTCCGACGCCTGTCGAGCCTGTGAAGCTGATTTTGTTGACGAGTGGTGAAGTGGCCAATTCGGTTGCCGCACTACGATCTTTGGTAGGAAGAACATGTAAGATGCCAGAGAATATGCCGGCCTTCTCCGCCAATTTGCTCAATGCCAATGCGGTAAAGGGAGTCTCACTTGGAGGCTTGATGACTACTGCACAGCCAGCTGCAAATGCCGGGGCAATTTTGCGGGTAATCATCGCGGCCGGAAAGTTCCAAGGAGTGATGATGCCGCAAACCCCGACTGGCTCTTTGACTGAGATGAGCGTGGTGTGAGGCATGGACGAAGGAATAGTGTGTCCGTAAGATCGAGTGGCCTCTTCGGCAAACCAGGAGACAAAATTCGCCGCATAGATGACTTCGCCTCTTGCTTCGGCAAGTGTCTTGCCATTTTCGAGCGAAAGGATGATGCTCACTGGGAATGTTAGCAGTGAACACGTCAAACCGAAGCCCAAGTGAGAACTTACAGTCGTTGACGTTCGCAATGATATGCTCATACCAGGATCGAAGGAAAGCTCCACGATCGGTGGCCGTGGTTTGTTCGTAGAACTTGAGCTGGGCTGAAGAAGCGACACTGATAGCACGCTGGAAGTCTTCGAGCGTACAGTCGCTCACACGACCTAGAGTAGTTCCTGAAGAGGGCTCTTGGAGATGTTAGTTGATGACAATGGTTGGTATAGTGATGTCGCTGACCGCAAACGGCGAAAGTCTTTCCTGTCTTAATCCATTCATCCGCAATATAGGCCTTATCGGTGAACAGGGCACTGTCTTGTAACTGTATAAAGTAAATACGAGTCTTGTCTCGGACTTTTAGTGCTGACCTTGCTGAGAACATCGATGCTCGTCAAATCTGATGGAGTTTGGTCGGTCGTTGTGGAAGCCATTTTGGATCAACTCGCTGATAGACCGTGGGTGAGCGAGAGAGTTGTACACTGTATCATCGCTGCATCGTAATAAGCTGTGTATAAAGTAATTCATACGCTTGATTCGGCTAGGCGCTCGTCTGAAACACATCGGAGTGTCAGGGACTGACATATCGGATTCCAGATCCCGAGCCCCATGGCTCGAAGCTTGCTCCTCACAATCGATTTCAGTGTATGATCATCTGATCAGTTATGTGACCGAACTCCAAGAAGGATCCACCAATGAACAACAGTTACATGCCACTGATTGTTTCCAATCCTTGAGGTAGCATTTACAGACAGATAGGAGGATCGGGTTATGCTACGATCTTACCCGAGCCCGTAATTGTCTCGCACTCTAAGTCGCACCGACTGGCCGAACCCTTCAACACATTGAGAAAGGATTCCGGTGCGAGCTAGACTACGTGATGTGGCAAGATAAATGTGCTTTACCTGGTGACAGCCATCAACTACTGTTACTCGGGTGCCATCACCAAAGAAGTCGGCCAGACTAAAGTTTGACGAACGAACGGCTTACTCACTCGCGATGTATTGCGGGATATGTTGGAAGAAAAGCAAACCATCTCCGGGCTGGCAATATATATGAGATCCACTGTACATTATACTATACTGTTGCAGAATATCTATGTACAAGCTCAGTCCTCAAAGCTGTCTCCATCCATTTTGTCGAGCACTACGTCCATCCAGATCTCGGAGATACATTTGAACCCTGGCATGTATGCCTTTGCCATCAAGTCCAAAGCGGTCATAATTGCTGGGACCCGAAGCAGAGTACCCATACGATGTCATGCTCACACTTGCAGTGACATATCGAGCCCATGTAGTAGCCACAAACTCCTCAACGCTCACAATTGGGTGCCCATCTACAGGGAAGACAGTGCTCTTGTATGACTCGGACTGCTCTTCGAAGATGTCCAGGCTTGGGGCACTTACGACTCTTACGCGTATGCCATCAGCTCTCAAGAGCTCCGCTGCAGTAACTGCATGTTGTAGAGCTGTACCGCAACTTGCTAGGGTGAGCTGTGCTGATTCCGTTTCGTGTATAACGTAGGCGCCCTTCAGCGCCAGTTTTCTGTCAGTGTTTGGAATTGGAGAAACAGGATCTCTTCCCAGAGAAATCATGGTCGGGCGCGTTCGTGTGGTCAAAGCATACTGCCATGCAGCAACAACTTCCTCAGCATCACAAGGACGGAAGTAAGTCAAGTTGGGCATGGCACGATATAGCGAATCGACCTCAACGGGCTGATGAGTCGGTCCATTTTGCCCTTCTGCGAAAGAGTCATGCGTTGCCAGATGTATCGTCTGGAGATGACTCAAAGCGCCCATACGTACTCCGGGAGCGGCCTTGATTGGGTCAGCTATGAAAAATGAAGGAATTCAGACAACTCACATATAGATAGAACATCAAGAACGTGGCAGTCACCGGTATGAAAGCACCAGGGGCATAGGCGGCTATTCCGTTCGAGACACTTGCCATAGCGTGTTCGCGGATGCCATATCGGATGTAGCGCCCGGCGTAGTTTCCTGGTAGCAATACATCGGTGACCGACTGGTAGATCTTGTTCGAATTGGCAAGATCGGCACCACCGCCGCACAATGCCTCGCATGCCTCCCAGAGCTTCTCCATGATCAGGCCATTTGACTCTCGAGTAGCCAAAGACAACATTTCTCTTGTATCTGTAGAGTCCAGGACTTTGAAGATACCGTCGTCTAGCTTGCCTTGCTGGCGCTTTTGCAGTGACCGGTATAATTCTGGATGGGTTGTGTGGTAACGTTGGAGAAGCCCATGCCATTCTGTATTTAAACCTTGTCCGCTCGTCTTGCATTCACGAAAGAATTCCAGAGCTCTATCGGTGACTTGATGGGTCTTGAAAGGATCCTGACCAGCGCTGAGCTTCGAATCGGCGACGTAACTTGCGTCGAAAGATCCATGGTGCGCCTTGGCTGTACCAGCAGTTGGAGTGCCTAAACCGATGACTGTGCGGATGTTGATAAAAACCGGTTGATCCCGAACATTTTTGGAATGCTCAAGTGCGCAGACGATTGATTGCACGTCGTACGAGCCGTTGTGAACGTCCAGGACATACCATCCACAAGCTCTCATCTTGCTGTTGACATCTTCAGTGTTGATCCAGTCTAGCGGGCCATCGCATGTGACCTGATTGTTATCGTAAATCAGAACAAGGTTGTCAAGCTTCAGATGTCCAGCTAGTTCGATTGACTCAAGGGCAACTCCCTCCATAAGACATCCATCTCCCGTTATACAATAGATACGAGATTTGATGATGTCAAAGCCAGGCTGGTTAAAGCGCGCCGCAAGATTCTTCGAAGCGATGGCCAGACCAACAGCATTGGCCACGCCTTGTCCCAAAGGACCAGTCGTGACTTCAATCCCAGGAACCTCAATCTCTGGATGTCCATGGCAGATTGTGCTGTAGCCATCGGTCTTCGCACTTCCGTAGCCTTTCAATTCGTCCATGGTCCAGAGGTCGTAACCAACCAGATGGTTCAGTGCGTACAAAAACATCGCAGCATGTCCTGAGTAGTGTCAGAGCAAAATCGATGAGAGCAATTGGATGGTTCACTCACCATTCGAGAGAACAAATCGATCCCTGTCAAACCACTCGGGATTGGATGGGTTGTACCTCATAACATATTTGTACAGCGCAACGCCTATCGCAGCCATACCAACAGCAGAACCTCCATGCCCGCCTCCGTTTTGATTACAGATATCAAACAAGAGATTCCGAAGAACCAACACGGCGTGATCATCATCGGTCATACTGGCCTTGACGATGTCACCGTTGTGTACGAATTCAGGATGGAGGGTCTCCTGAGGCTTCATGGTACTCAAAGATGGAAATCTAGTTTCGTGTATGCGATGCTTGTGCTGCCCGTATTTTCCAGATTGTATCGAGAATATTACTTGTAGACAGTGAGAATCATCTGAAGATAAGTCTGCTACCATCGCACCACTCCACGTGATTCCATAGCATCTCGGAATCCGAAACCCGATGGCCCCACGGTCTGGCTTGGCAGGGAATGGAAAACCCAACCTCTTACCTGAGACACACAATGTATAGGTATGTCACTTGATGGAAGTCGCCTTGTAGTCGATTCCGTCTACGGATGTGATGCTCCGAATGGGTAACCCAGATCTGGTATGTGCCCAATGCTATACTTCATATGACCCCTGCCGAAATACGCAAGAGCTTCGCAACATCTTCTTTCAATCAACGTTACCATGACGGACTCCGGAAATGAAACCTCTGTTGGCCAATATCTTACCGAGGCGCAACATCTGTCGGTGGTCTCTCAACTGGTGCCTGCCTTGAACCCTGGCGAGGTCCTCATCGCACCACGATCTGTGACACTTTGCGGCTCCGACATGCACTATTTCCAAAAAGGCTGTAATGGTTCAATCAAGATCCTACAGCCCTTGTGTCTTGGCCACGAGTTCTCTGGCAATATCGTGGAGCTTGGCCCAGGGGTTACTGATCGGCAAAAGGGGGATCTCGTTGCCATCGAGCCTGGCGTAGCATGTGGGATGTGTGAGCTTTGTCTCGATGGTCGTTACAACATCTGTCCTGAGCTACGTTTTCGTGGCAGCGGATCTGCATGGCCGCATTTCCAAGGCGGACTACAAACACGGGTGGTTCACCCAGCGGCATGGACACATAAGTTCGTAAGCCCATATGATTTGCGAACAACAATCTAATCGCCATCCAGGCTTTCCCCAGGAATGACGAGTGAAGAGGGGGCCTTACTGGAGCCTCTTGCTGTTGCCGTACATGCCTGCCGCCGTGCTGGTATCAAGCCAGGAAGCAGCTGCACTGTCATTGGCGCTGGTGCTGTAGGACTTCTCTGTGCAGTGGCGGCTCGTCTTTCGGGATGCTCCCGAATCGTCATCGCGGACATCGTCCGATCTCGGGTCGAGTTTGCTCTACACTATCGATTTGCCGATGCGGGATTCGTCGTGCCCGCCAAACGAGGCGCGACTGCAGAAGAAGAGCTTGAGATTGCCACGGAAATGGCAAAATCCCTTGCAGAGGTCAGATCCCCTGATGGTACTCCAGTGGGACGGTCAAACTACACATTCGAGTGTACTGGAGTCCAGTCTTGCGTGCAAGCAAGTATCCTTGTATCTACCACCATTTTTACTTTGCGGGATGTGCGAGATCTGACGCGTCACAGACTACAAAGGCAGGAGGCAAAGCGGTGCTGGTCGGCATGGGTACTCCCAATCATTTGCTTCCAATCTCGGATGCAAGTGCTCGTGAAGTGGATATCATTGCAGTCTGGCGTTACGCAAACTGCTACCCCGAAGCAATCGACATCATGGAAAAGAGCAAGTCTGATCCGATGATGCCTGACATAGGGCAGATGATCACACATCGCTTCCACGGCCTTGAAAATGTCCATCAGGCGCTAACGTGTGCAAGCAAGAGCAGAGACGAGGATGGGAACATGGTGATCAAGGTGGTCGTCAACGTTAACGAAGAAGAGCTCGATGTGTAAAGATTCTGGGTCAGGAGACACTTCGGATTGCTTGAAACAACGATTCAAATTCAAGAAGACACCAGTGTACATATTTCCATAATAATCAATTGGGGACACATATCTTGATGCGTCTAGAACTTTTCTTGATTTAAAGGTATCAAAAAGTCCAGAAGCAGATTTGGAAACACTCTAGGGTCGACCCGCCGTGTCTTGTACAAGGTGCTTTATGGTCCAACGTATCATGATATGGACCAGAGATGATCGCAGTCCAACAAGCCTCTATGATAGAATCATACGGATCTTAATCAAAGAAGTTCGATGAGCACGTAGTGCCTGACAGCGATCGAGGTGCTTTGAGTTTACAGTGTCTCCAAGTCGACCTCGGATAATCGACGAATGTTGCAACATGGCAGATTTCCTCCACTTATCTCTCAGCTTGACGATGGATTCTTAGCGCGTGACATCAAGTTACGAATGACTGATAATCCGGGGAGGTACCTTCAGTGCGGAGAAACTGTTGGATCTGATCCACGTCCCAAAACTCTACTCACATCGGAATCCGAAACCCGAGGTTGGTCAGCGTCCAAGCAACCACTCGAACATTGGTTCCTGGCTAATCGCATGAGAACGATCGGACTCTAGGATCCGTGATCCTCTCAAGGAATACCCGAGAGGTCTCGTGTAACTGGGTTGTGCTCATAAAATCCCCAATTGCGACCGAAGAGCTGCAAATATCGCTTGCTGTTCAAATCTTTCCAAGAACATCATCCTGCGACGCAAAAAGCTCGAGCCAAAGATTCGAAAAACGAAATGGCCGCGATTAACGCCATCATTATTGGTGCAGGCCCATCGGGCATTGCAATGGGACACAAAATGAAGCATGAGTTGGGCTTCGAAGATTTCACAATCTACGAGAAACTCGACGGTGTTGGCGGGACGTGGCGAACCAACACTTATCCTGGATGGTGAGCCGAATACTCTTTCGACGTGTTGAAACCTCTCTGACATCTTTGCAGTGGCTGCGACGTCCATTCACATTTGTACTCATTCAGCTTCAACCTCAATCCAAACTGGTCCAAGCAACTCGCAGAGCAAGCCGAGATATTGCAGTATATCGAAGATACGGTCGACAAGTTTGACCTACGAAAGCATGTCCACGCTTCCGTCGAGTGTCTGGGTGCAAAGTGGGATGTGCAGAATAAGCACTGGGCGGTGACATTTAGAGACCTCACCACCGACATCGTCTTTACCCGCACCGCCACCATGCTGATCTCCGCTGTTGGGGGTATATCTGCGCCGCGAGATGTATGTCACTTTTGATCGTCTTCTACCGAGAAAATGAGCTGAGCTTATGATAACAGGTCACATTTCAGGGTATGGAAACTTTCAATGGGCCCATATTCCATACTGCTCGCTGGGATCACTCCGTTTCTTACAAAGACAAGAACATCGTGAGTTATACCGAAGCTCCAAGGTCACAACTCAACGCGTTTACTGACATCGAAATTGTCATAGGCCGTCATTGGTAATGGTTGCAGCGCCGTTCAAGTCATACCGGCAATCGCCAAAGATGCCAAATCTGTCAAGCAGTATGCACGAAGCCCCCAATGGTATCACGAGCGTCCGAATCGCCACTTCAGCAACTTTGAGAAGTGGTCCTTCCGTTGGGTACCATTCTTGATGCGTTTGCACAGATGGAACATCTTCTGGTCTATTGATAAGCAGTCATACACCTATCGTGGCACCGACGCTGGGGTGAAGCAGCGTCTGAAGGAAGAGGAGGAAGCGCGTCAATACATCTACACAAAAGCGCCAGAGAAGTACCACAATCTCCTGGTTCCGGACTTCGAGCTTGGCTGCAAGAGAAAGATCGCAGATCCGGAATATCTGGACTCATTGAACAGAGACAATGTGGAACTTATTCCTGAGGGCTTGCAGCGCATTACTGAAGATGGCATCATCAGCACTTCCGGAAGAGATGATAGGTTCGACATCATCGTCACAGCCACTGGCTTCAAAGTATCACAATTCCTGACACCCATGGACGTCATTGGCGCAAACGGATCCACTCTAGAGCAACAATGGAAAGAGAACCGCGGCGCACAAGCATACTTGGGAACGTTCGTTCACAACTTCCCGAATATGGCCATTTTGTAAGTACCGAGAAGGAAGTAGCAGAGACGAGTGATCCCAGCTGACAAAAAGACAGGTTCGGACCAAACACCTTCCCTGCAAATAACTCTGCGCTGTACGCATGCGAAGTTCAAGTCGACTACACTGCTCGAGCTCTTGTCAAGCCGCTTCTCAGATCTCGCGCCGAGACAATCGAGGTGAAAGAGTCGGTTGAAAATCGCACTACCAATGATATCCAGTTGCGTCTTCGAAACAGCGTCTTTTCAGGTCGTTGCACCAACTGGTACATTGGCGAGTTTGGACGCAATGCGGCTTCGTGGCCAGGATTGGCAATCGAGTTCTGGATTGCCACTCTCACGCCTGATCGAGATGCTTTTATCATGAAGGGAGGTAATAAGTTGTGGCGTCTCAAGAGCCTTTGGAAGACTTTTGGCGGGTCTTGGGGCATCTTGGGTATGGCTTGTATCGCGGCGGCTATCTACGCACAGAATACTCGAGACTTCTCCGCTATGCTGAGTTCAAAGCTTTGGTGGACGTGAAAGTATGTAGCCAATTAACAAAACATTTTATGATCTCTGATCCGTCCAAGGTTGCATGAGCGTAATTGGACGACTTTGATGCATTTTCCCCGTCAGTCAGAGCGTCATTGAATGTAGCAGCAGTGAGTAATTGCCTTGATACTCAGAGCTATATTTCTTTCGCGAACTGATGATGTTTCAGAAGGTAAGACGTCCTACCTGCTCATCTAGACCTTTCTCAACATGCGAGCCTGCCATGACCGTTTAGCAGCAAGCAAAACATCAAGAGCTCTGTTGGCGTTTGGAAACGCTTCTCCCAACTCCGAAAGAGCTTCACAAGTTGTATCGAGGTGTGACTCCAAGCTCTCACGGAATTGACTAGCGATGCCAATACCAGAGACCACAGCATAAACAAGTATGAGCGCTGCAGTGAACGTGGTGTGCACAGCTTGGTTGCTAATCCTTCGCAATGTGTACTGGCGTTTGTAGCAAACAAGCAGTTTTGCTATGTCGACGGCTGATTGTATACACATTTCACGGGCGTGCTGGGGACCTCGGCCGACCAGAGGTCGGGGCTGAACGTAATACCTTGAGCAGAACGGACGATGCAAGATTATGACCAAGAGGGCGTAATGCATGCTGTGACTCGTCAGTCTTGCGAAAATGATCCGTTCGGATTGACTCACTGTAACACAAGAATGTGCGGCAATGTTTTCGTAGTCTCCAAAGTAGTCATGTCAAGATCTAGTTCTGTCGGTAGGTTCTCTCGCCAGTCTCGGAGTTGTGCGAAAGTGTCGTGAGCGAGTCTTTGAAGTTCCAGGTTGGTAGTATTCTCGCTTGCATATCTGTACGAGTCAGCATTGTCCAACATTGGTTTGATGCAGTTCAACAATCACTTACAGCTGATGACCAAGCGAAGACATGATCAGGTGTAGCGCTATCGACTTCTCCATGAGTGGATTCTGAGCGTTCAAGAGAGGCTGAACATTCTCTGGCGCGCTATCGCCCGACATCACAGCCGTCCACATCGAGGTACTTTCGTGCGTATTGTTTACGATTGGTAAGTCGCTCGCTAGATCTTTGATGTTGCTGTGGAAGGGTCGACCAAGATACAGCCCGCAATCACTGCAGAAAATTTGAATCAGTAATCAAGTGACAAATCGAAAGAGGTGACCGACCGATCATTCATGAAACAGCCCCAGACCGCTATGTTCCGTGCGTTGCTTTCTTCGTGGCTCATGGAGCCTTCGTCGACATATTTTTGTGTACTAATGTGTAGGCCGAGGTCGAAAGCCAGCCTGACAGCCATTCCTGATACCAAAGGTCAGTAAGGATTACCAGAAGCTTCAGCATTGCTTCGAGGAAAGTCGTTGTTGTACCACTATAAAGCCATGCTCTAGTATCTTGCATGAAGCTGACTTCATGACAGCTCATAATGGCAAGACCTTGAACAGTTGCTACTTTGGGCTCGTCCAACTCAAGCTCAAGAAGCGCCTTTGCTCTCTTTGAGAAGAAATCTGGCAGAGGTACAGGGAGCGCTGGATGTCGATCGCTCTCGAGAGCTGCGCCAACGGCACATCTGTTGTTGCATCAGTCAATGAACACCTCGAAGTGTTTTCAACGATTCTATCCTACATGGCATTCACCAAGAATTCAGAGTAGAATTCGCTGTCTCGGTGATCATCTGTGTACAAACTCCTACCGCGCTCGAAACACTCTTTGTCGACAACATGCATGCTTGAGTTGTGCCATGCGAAGAAAAGGTCAATCAGTCGCTGTTCCAATACAGGCTCGACGGGAATATCCAGACCGAGAAGCTTCAATCGCGACGAATTGAGGGTTACCTGTTGTAGACACTTCGTGGGTAGTGATGATGGAGTCGAACGCAATCTTGCGAGATGGAGGTTGGACGTCGCCCCATAGAACCGCCATTTACCTCCCTTGCCGGCTAGAAGGCCACCCATACGTTCCGAGATCTGACTGGTAACCTCGGTGTGGTCTTCCTCTTCGACCTGAAAGTCAGTCTCAGGGTCCCAACCTGCCAGTGCAACCGATATCTCTGGTATTGGGCGACCAGAAGCACTAGCATAAAGATCCATCAGCGCTGATGCTGTCGGTCCATCAGGGTTGCTGTCAGCAAATGGAACGTCGAACCCTGGCGCGTTCCATACCCAATCCGCGCCTGTGGTGGGGAGGGCGTCAAAAGCAACGTCATTGGACCAATCAAACTGTGTGGATACGTCGTTAGGAATGGTTGAGATCGAAACAAGATCTGGATTATCTATTCCGAGCATCATGGCGTCCGTATGCAACGATGGATTATCCAGCTGTAAGGCTCCGGAACCTTCAAGTGAGGTCACTGATGGTTCCATGAACAGTCCAGAATCCGTGGGGTCGTCAGGCTGGCCTTCTGAAGGCGATGAGGGATACGTCTCCATTAAAGTATCCAATGTACTTGCATTCTGACGACCAGGCGGTGGTGGAACCGGAAGGCCATGCGAAACGATAAAGTCTTGTAATTGCTTGACTCTAGCCGAGAAGAGCTTGACGCTTTTCCGCGTCGAAATTCTGCGGTCCTGAGTCAGCTCCTGTTCTTGTTCATGATGATGGTCTCCAACAGACCTTCTTTTGTCAGAACGGCTCTCAAATACGCATTCGCGGTTTCTTGAGAGACAATGCCCGCAGGTTGGCATATTCCCGTCGCACTATAGCCCGTCAGTAGAGGCGTGCTGGGGCGCAAAATGGTACAGCCACCTTGATTTTGCTTCTGCGACATGCCGCACAAGCTGTAGTGACGTGCGAACGTGCGCTTACGCCGACATTCGACGAACTCCGAGGCATGAGCGTGTCATACAGTCATCAGGCGCCTGTTCTTCCACCTGATATAGCAGTCGAAGTCGCCCTCAGAGAAGACGAAGAGCTACGCGTATAGGACGCGGGGAACGTCGCTGACTTGGGTTTAGTTTCGCCGAGGTTGAGGCGATAACGAGATCAGTCATTGCAATGTGCTGAGAGTGTTCGATGAATTGCTGAAGACACTTTTTAACATGAGCGGCGTACAGTTAAGTGCCGTAACGGAGAGATGAGATGCCTGAATACTCGTACTCTCTAGAGATGGTTGGAAAGAAGACCTCCTCATGTCAGTAAATTGTTCTTGGCAAAGCACCAAATAAGGTTTGAGCATGTCGATTCCCCAACATGAGTCACGTCCATGGTTTCACGCCCTATGCTCGACGAGCCCCGGTGAGATGATAAAAGCTACAGGAAACAGTCTTGATTCTTTTCTGAACATAGAAGCGCCATTCAAATCTTCCAATTTGCCACCGAAGACCTCGGTGTATCATCGCATATCTAGTTCCGACACACGACGTCCTGCATCCTCTTTCAAAACATCGCAAACCATGGCCATTTCAGAAATGCAACCCATCAGCATTCGCAAAGCAGCACTCGCCGACGCAAAAGCGATATCAGAGCTAGGCACCCATGTCTGGACCCAAACTTTTGGCCACACCGTCTCTCCCGAGGACCTGAAAACATACCTCACCACCTCATACAGCCCCTCGGCTATCGAGACAGACATTAGCAATCCTTCCAAAGATCTTATACTCGCAACAACACCTAGCAACGAGATCATCGGCTTCACACTTATGACTAAAGGAAGCAGCGAAGATTGTCTAGCTTCCTTCACCAACTACGTCGAGTTGCAGAGAATTTATGTGCATCCTGATCATCATGGTTGTGGGGTCGGAAAAATGCTAGCAAAGGCCGTGGAGGATCTGGCGAGGCAGCAAGGGTTTGAGAATTTGTGGCTGGGAGTTTGGGAAGAAAACGCAAAAGCTTTGAGGTTGTATGAAAAGCTTGGGTTCAAGGCCATCGGGACGAAGGAATTCTTGGTGGGTGGACAGATTGATACTGATTTGGTCATGGTGAAAAGGTTGTAGAGCCTGTCAGATTCACTCTCCGGATTAATGCATAGGGGGGGGCCGGTTTCGCGCCGGTCCAGGGCGCAGCCTAACTCCGTAACCTCCGAGATCTGCAAGATGCTATCTCCGTCGGTCACCAGGATATAAGAACGACATACTGCCGCTCTTGTCGATAATATATCGCTTTTACATCTAGTCAACTGTACCTTTTTTCAAAGTGCGAGACAACAAAGATGGCTTCCACCAGATCAGACCCCGTTTTAGCCGATCCCGCAGACCCAGGCTTCTACCCACCATCGCAGACTGCTCTCCTTCTCTTGGACTTCCACGAGATGTTTCTTCAACATGCTGGGCCCTCTGCCGTCACTGCCGTCGCTACGGCCGCGAAGATGAGGAGATGGGCCACACAGCGTGGTATTCTTGTCATTCACGCTCTCATCGATACCTCAAAGTTAGCTTTCTCCAGCTGTAAAGACGCGAACAGATACAATACCATTGTGGCTGCGATGGTCTCTTCCGGGACCAGCGACGAGCCTACGAGCTTGACTGACGGCGCAGATGCTGGAGAATTGACATTTACGAGAAGACCTGGTCATATTTCTGCGCTCAAGTCGCCTGGCTTGCTGAACTTCCTGCAAGAGAGGGGTATCGCTTCGTTGATCTTGACTGGATTGAGTACTTCAGGTTGCGTGTTAAGAACAGCTGTGCAAGCCACTGATGCGGAGTTCGTCGTTACGGTTGTCAGGGATGGATGTGCGGATGCGGATGAAGAATTGCACAAGATTTTGATGGAGAAGGTATTGACTTCGAGGGGGTACGTTATGAATGCTGCAGAGATCCAGGAAATGTATGAATAGAACAGCAGAAATCAGTTTCCATACGAGAGTTATGCGACAGCACCCGAAAGAAGGGCCTAGGCGGGCAAGAGAGAGGCGAGCAAACAGCACAACAGCACAGAGACAGGCTCAAGGAGATGATCAGGTAAAGACCGGGAAGAGGCTATGGAGGAAAGGTATCAGAGATGCTCTGCTGATATCAAACGTCCCATCCCTCTAGATTACAGTCGAGCAGGTCTTCTCGAGCTCGCTCCGTGATCGTCGTGAAAAATGCTAGATATTGACCACGAAAGGACAATTAAACTACATCGAAATCACAACCATGTTGTCCCGGGTCCACCAGATATGGGCTGTGATGACAAGCTGCAGGGCCGAAGGGATCACTCGTATTGCTAATTAGAAGAATTTAGGCACAGCCGTACCCGACTTGAAATCTAGATATGCTGTAGATTGCGAATGTTGCTGATTTCCAGGCCAACAAGAGGGTGGATAGTATTGATCTTGCCAAATCGTCGCTACTCCGCTCCCAGGAGTTGGTAGATTGTTTGGAAGTGATCCTGCCATCTTGGACGGTGGCCTCGATAGAATTCCGATTGTGCTGTTCGAAGTTCGAAAGAGCCTGGTAAAGGGTTGTACTGCAACGGCTGGGGATTACATGGCCCAATTGCACGATCGAGTTTGCTTTCATCTTCGGGAAACTGAGAAAGCGAGGACTGCTCCAATTGAAGCCGAGAGCCTTGAGACTCCTCGGCATGTATAGCAGGTGGTATCGGTGAAGCTTGTACTGCATCATGATCATGCTTAGGATGTTCCATCGGAAGAACTCCCTCGCGCTTGAGTATTGTGTGTCAATTTCGTGTTCGTCGGAACCGAAGTCGATATCCTGGCCGTCTTTGTGCTCTAGTAGACCAAGCCCGTCCAGCACGTCATGAACAAGAGCATTGCCCTTGTGCTCAGGAATTTGAGTGCCTGGCCACGCTTTGGCAGCAAGCAGCATGAAACACATGGTCTGGAGTCCAGCGGCCAGCTTGAACTGCTGCATCTCTAGCGTTCTTACGTAGCTAGACGAAATCAGTTTATAACAAGATGTAGAGTTACAAGACTTGCTGCTCGGGGAAGACTTTTCGCTTCGACTTCTTTGCAAAACCAAAGATACACACGGTATCAGACGACTTGCATCTCGAGCATGGATAACCACCAGAACATCTTGCCTTTTCAGCACGACAGCGGTTACAGGCCTTGCTAGCTCGCTGTTTTGCGCAATCATCTTCTTGCGAGAAAGTCGCGTATCCAGGGCTAGTCATCTTCCAGATAGGTAGAGAGGTTTGATTCTCGAATGGCGACACTTTGGATCTTCTACATGGGCGCAGAAAGCAGGACTATATAAGTCAACTTGCCCGAAAGTAAAATGGACTCCATCGGTGGAGGATCAAGTATTCCCGGTTGTTGACTTGCTTGACGTCGGCTCGAGTCCGATGCGGTATTAGCCCGCCGCAAGATGTCAACTTCATACCCTTTTTCCGTGACAGTTTCCCCTATAAGTCGACACTTGCTCTAGATTGTGGCGCTGTTCACGCCAATTGGGCATTGAGAAAAACGGCGTCAAAGCCAATTTGACACTTGCAAATACCCAACGACGTCTGGCAGATTTCCCTCTAACTTGAGCTACCATGAGACCACAGTAGCCTGAGTGGAGATTATGATGAGGAGTTCGATGATGATGATGATGATGATGATAATAATGGGGAGATGCGGTCCACTGCCAATTCAAACGCTACCATGGCGAATCAGGCAGTAGCAGGAATGGTAGTACCCCAGCAAGCACAGGTGTTCGATTCGAATGATGATTTCGAGTGGGATGTGATCAAGGTTGTTGACGTTTGGAAGCACGAGCACAGCAGGCTGTTTGTAAAAGCCAAAGTTCGCACGGCACGAGGCACGATGGTGATTCCGAATGTCGCTTTGGAAAAATTGAGTCTAGATATGCATGGGTATGCAGTCGCAGATTGGGCGCATAGTCACACAGGACAAGCTCATATACTTCCGTCTACATGGAGACCCGCCGATGACTGGCAACACCAGCAATGATGTGGTATCGCAGAGCCGAGGGTCTCATTAGTAGGATACATAGAATTTTAAACATGTGATCGGAGTCATCATATAGACTCTAGGACCTTTTGCTGCTAGGCGTAATATCTCCCAGAGTATGAAGTCTCAATATCGCTTGTACCAGCCGTCAGTTTGCGCCAGATTTGAGCCCGCATCCTGATTTGCAGCTGGAAAACACAGCAGCGTCGTGGACCCCTGACCAATCGGCGCCACAATGGTCGGCCTCAGCGCTACAACCGTCCTCGTATCCTGCTGTCGTGGTATCGAAGTGTGCATAAGCTCTGCTTGTTGTACAGTCTGGGCTGCTGGAGCTGACACACTTTTTCCCCTTCCTGTGAGTGTGTCAGTTGTTGTAGGTATGGATGTCGGGTGAGAATTCACCATATTTACCCTTTATACTGATGTTTCATCTCGACACTAACGGAATTTAGCTCTTGGTACTGATCGATCTTGAAAGAAAAGGTGCGTGAGTCGCAATTGGACTTTGGAAGAGATAAAGTCAGTGGAAGTTCTGCTTAGACGAATATCACTACCAGCATCGAGACGTACCCAATTTGAGGGCGCTGACCCTTCTGTCCAGCTTGCTCTACAATTCGTCTGATTGCCAGTAGCCGGATCTTTGACCGTTATCGACACTGAAGCGCGATAACTCCCATGTTGGTCTGCATATACGGCAAGGCCTGTGTAGGAGGTTTGGAATGAAGCCGCTGTCACTAACGATAGCGGAAGGCAGAACAGAGTTGCAGCGTAGTAGGCGAGCATGATGTGAGATGCAAGTTGTCAATTGGTTTGAAAGCTTGGATTGTGACCGGGTGTTGGGCATTATATGTATCCGCCTTCTCGCTTCTTTGAAGATCTTAAACCGTTCAAAATATCGTTTGAGAATTATTGAATAGGTCCAAAGCTAACAATTCTGCGTGGTCGGAATGCTTCCAGTTGAATTGAGCCGTTTGATCAGTGCTACCGGACCGAATAACGGCATAATCATTTTTGTTGGTCTAGACTCGCAGAATGGGCACACAGTCATATAGTACAGGTCACATACTTCCATCCACATCTCCAGAGACGTATCGATAACAGGCAATACCAGCAGTGATGTCGTATCGCAGAGCCGAGAAGCGCTAGAGATGGCGCAGCGAGATCGAGAGGTCACGGGAGGCATCATACGTATTCGGATAGCTTACTGAGAAAGATCACATGTTCCTTCCGCCTGAAGTTAGTCGGGTTGCTCTTGACTTGTGAGAGTGGTGTTCCTAGATGCTGCTTGTTGCGAGAATGGAAGGGTGAATTTTGACGTCTTTCAGCCAATCAGAGCAAAAGCCGGCCGCCCCCACACTTCAACGTTTCACCGCCTTGATCCTGCGCATGCGGTGTCCCTAACCGTGGCCAAGACACTAAATTCTTAGTTCCTCGCTAAGGCTTAGACACTTACAGGGCTCGTGGTCGTATTCTGAACGTATACACCTTTCTAAACGTACATACCGCTGCCGCTAGGGTACCCTAACTAACCTCGTCGTCTCCGTCGTATTACCGTCGCTATTTAAAGCCTTCGTTATAGCGCCGCGCCTCTATAGTACCCCCTCCGAGAAGCTAGTATTATTATTAAAAGCGAAGAAGAGGAAGAAGACTATCTAGAAGAATAAGGTTATTACTAAGAAGACTACGCGTAGAGCTATTAAGAAGCAGAGTCTAATTACTAACTATATATTTAGTAATAAATCGATCGATAAGGCCGTAGAAGACTTCTATAAGGGTGTTTTTTAAACTATTACTAATGCCGGCCGCGCGTATAGTATTAAGCCGAGTTTAAATAAGTATTACTATCTACGCGCGCGCGTAAGAGGAAGGCCTTAGAAGGACTTAAACAACTAGTATCTATTAGTAGAGTTAGAAGAAGCGCTAAAGTTAGTAGTTAAGTAGATAGATTAAATTAGTCTTAACGTACGCCTTCGCTATATCGCTAATACCGCGTATTTACTTAAATGTAACGGTCTCGTAGCTAGAGAGGACCCTCTAATGCCTCCTAATATAAAGTAGCTATCTACCTTCCTCTTACGTAACTAAGATATCGTTATATACTAGTAATAGCCGCTTATGTTCGCTCGCAAGTAGGCGCATTATAAGGACCTTATTAGGGACTAGTTTAACCGCTATAAGAAGGTTATATAAGAGCATAATATCGTCGCTAAGAACGTATAGAATATAGATAAAATAGGGTTCTACATTAGGGTTGCCCGTAGCTAGTTAGTCCTAACATTAGTAAGTCTCTCTTTATACTATAAATGTGTAAATTGCCTAGATTTGCCCGATTCTAACTCTCTTTTAATCTAGTAAGATATAGAGCGTTTATAGGTTAAATTAAGCGAGGAATAAGAGTTAATAACCGTCGTAGAGGCTATCTCTACTACTAGCGATGTTATAGTACCTATAATTATTGCTAAAGGAGCTATAATCTAGTATAGGCTCGGTAATAAGGTACCTAATAATTACTAGCTTACGGCCTCTAAGAGCTCTATAACTAACGACGAGCTCGCCTTCCTCTAGCTTATATACTTCGAGAAGGAAACTAGACCCTCTATAGAAGGCGTAATAAGGCTCTTAGTATACGATAGGCATAGTAGCTATATTACGCGCGAGTTCCTTATATATGCTAACCGCTTTAATATTGTTGTCTTCTATCTTATTCCTTATACTAGTTACCTTATATAACCTCTTAACGTAGGTATATTCTAGCCTTATAAAGCTTACTATACGCGCGCTCTCGATAAGTAGATCTTCCTTAGCTACGATTACTTTAATCGTTTCGAATTCCTCGTATAACTACTAGGTATACGTCGCAACACTTTTAAGACCTCTATAATTAAGACCTCTTAGATTAAGGTAGGGCTCTAGCCGCTAGACCGCTATAGGCTATTACTTCGTATCCTTAGTAAGGAGAAGGTTAGCCTTAGTAGTCGCGAGGCCGCGAAGGTATAGATAGAAGTAAGGAAACATATAAACGCCGCTAAGTAGTAGCTTAACGATAATCTTAACTACCTCGATTACCTTAATAAGGAGTCCCTTATTACTTACTTCGACATTACTTAGTAATACGATCTAGAGTTAGCTATTAAATAAGGGACCCCTAAACACATTAGAATCTATAGAATTCCCGAGACACCTTATTACCTATATAACTATTTAGAAGGCTCTCGCCGCTTAAACTAGCGTCTTTAAGACTATCTATCCCTTTCGACATATCGTTAGATTAATCGCCTTTATAAAGGTAGAGCTATTTTAGCTGCTACTAGCTAGCGCGCGACAAAGTAATTAGCCGCTAGTTAGTTAGCTAAGAAGGCTTAAGATCTAAGAGCTAATAAGGGCGTATTATATACGTAGAAGGGAGGTGTTTAATCGGCTAAAAACCTTTATTATTTAAAGTAAGGAAATGAGGAAACATTAGTTAGTAATTAGATAGATTTAAAAGGCATGTTTACTAACCTTAAGACTACTAACGATAGAGGGGTTGCCTTCGCATTAAATAAGTAACTAGCTATAGTTAAGATAAGAGAATTGCTTAACGATAAGGACGCTTTAAGGGAGCTAGTTTGTAAGGATTATAGAGCTTAGAAAGTAAGGAAGAATAAAGCTATTAAAGCTACTAAAAAGGCTGCTTAGAAGGAGGCTACATCGTAGAGCTAGTCTATCTAAAGGGACTTCTCTTCGCTATCGCTAGATCTATAGACTTAGTCGCGAGCGGCCTCGCCGGCCTTATTAAGCTATTTAAGAGCTCTATCGCTAACACTATCGTGCTATTTAAGAGCTCCCTCTATGTTACTAGCACCCTCTTAGTTTGACTCGTAGTTTATACCTCCTCCTCTAAGACTAATACCCTCGAAACCGTCGTTATTAGGACCCTACCTAAAACCCTAGTTAATGCCGTCGTCGAGGCCTACCTATAGCTCGCCGTACGGAATAACGACGATAATATAGAGCCCTATTGCTTAAGGAACTATTAGAAGCTTATTTTAATAGACATTTGAACTTGTACTTTAACATACGAAAATTCTTCCTAAAAGTTCTTAATTATTACTGATTTTGGTGAGGAATTGGTAGGGGAATGAAATTTAACTGGATGTACGCTTAGAGTGCCTTATACGTTAAGAATACCGCCACGAAACTGGTTTCGTGCCTGAGCTTTAGCGAGGGACTAATAAATTAGTGCCTTGGCCACGGTTAAACGGTCTTGCAAGCTCGGTCAAAGCCACTTCCACTTCAGGTGTTGCGGTCAAATAATTGCCACCTTATGCGCTGGTCAACAAGTCTTGGCAGGCCGCTTTCGAGAGACAGATCTATTCATCAATCGTCGTGCGTAGTCCATCCGATGTGACGACCGTCAAAGTCAAGGAACACTCATGGACTGCACCCGGCGGGCCACACCCCAAACATGGCCTCCCACTGGATACGTTCATCAACATCACCAGCGGGCCGGAGAATTGGCAGCGGGCTCGGCGTTTATATGTGCGTCAAATTCTCTACAGAGTCGCAGTTCCGTACTGGTTGGACGAAGACCGTGGAAAAGGTGACGACTACACTTATGATAATGCTTACCGGCGTGAGAACAATCGAGCATTCTCGAAAGGGGTTTGTCAATTATTCGAACATCTTTCGACTTGGACCAATCAGGCAATTTCCCTTCAGATAGCCTTACAGGCAGAAGATGCATCCACTGACGAAGAATGTGGTGAGCCAGGGTCGATACCCTGGCGCGGCACTAGAGATGAGATTGCTCCGTATTGTGCAGAGTTTGTGCCCGGATATTCTTTGCCGCGTGCGTCCTGCATTACATCACTAGACTTTCCTAAGCTCTTGAGTCCTGAAACGATATGGGTCGAGACTTCGGCGTTGGACATGCCTTGTGATGAGAATGAGATTTCCCTGCCTGCCCGCCTAAGCATCGCATCAGCATGCCGCGCTCTGGAGAACGTTCGATTGGACCTCGTAGACGAAATTCCCTCGAGCGAGCCCAATATGCGTTCCACCTGGCGAACCGCGGCTGGCCAAGGATTTTCGCAACTTCCACGAACCATCAAAGACATGACCTTGTACCGGAACAACTCCGGACGACTGGATGAAAGCGCTAAGCAGCTCCAAATGTTCTCCATGCAGCTACGACACCTGCGTATAGAAAGTCTGGAGATTTTTCGGGGGCTCTTTTGCCCCGATGGATTGGGATTACCTATCGAAGCACACTGGCCATACCTTGAGACGCTTCATCTGAAGGACCAATACTACGTGACCCCGCCTTTCCACGGCCAGCTACAACCTGCCTATGATCTGATCAGAGAGCGATATCTCAACAATCTCTACACCAATCTTGGCCACGCCGCGCAGAAGATGCCGTGCTTGAAGAGTGTTATCCTCACCTTTAGGAACCTTGACCACGAGCTCGAGCTGTCAATCAAGAACAAGCGCTATAATCTGACGCTTTGTGTGATGAACAACTATCAGCCATCTCTTGAATTCCTCGAAGCTTGGAAAGTGCCCGGAGGAAGCTTACAGCCTTGTATAAACAAATTCTGGCGGGAAACTACATATCCATCTTGGCCGCCTTCCTGATTTGTCAAATCATGGATGACAGCACGCACGTGTTTGTACACGATCAACGCCTAGCTCTTTAACTTGCCTCTGTTCCTGTCTTTGCGCTCATGAACAGTCGAGGAGAGGTCAAAAAGTGAGTGAACCAGAGAGCAGGGATGGATAGAGGACGGTGTAAGATTTGGTGATTGCAAAAAGTGTGTAAGACGGGAAAAAAGATGAAAAAAGAGAAGTACAGAGCAACAGAGAGGAAGTGTATCAAAGAGGAAAGAAGAACAGGGTTGGAAGAAATAGAGAGAAAAGGGTTGGAAGAAATAGAGAGAAAAGTGTTCTGGAAACACAGCGGTAGGTTCAAGGATCAGTCGAGTTTCGAAACAGTAGGTATAGTCTTTGCGCTTGTCAATGTAAGTCTAGCATGTCTCTGTGCTTGTTGCAACGCTGTAAATGGTGAAGTTTTTGACGCTCTGTCAAACCTCGGCAAAGCTCCGAAATGCGGAGTCGGGACGGTCCAGAGGATGTCGATCATCACCAGTAGCGCCCCTAATGGTCGACGACACTGTTCAAGAGCGCGCTCCATATTGCCTTTTTCGTCAAGGTCAAGCCACAATGCGTTCATGGCTTGCTACGAGTTGATACTTATCTCATTCGCTTTGCTGTTCCTCCTTCATGTTCAATCACAAGTAGCAGCAACTCAAACACCTCACAGAATCATGGAGATCTACGACCACACCGGACAGCCCGTAATTCACGGACGCGCTCGTGTCAACGGCATGCGAATGCACTATGTTCACGCTGGCCAAGGACCTGAACCCCTTCTCCTCCTCCATGGAACACCAAAGACGAGTTGTTACTGGTACAAACTGTTCCCACTCTTGACACAGCATTTCCACGTCATCGCACCAGACTTGCGTGGATTCGGCGATACCGACAAACCTCCAACAACCGACGGTTACGATTCTGCAACAAACACCCAAGACGTCTCCGAATTGATGACCCTTCTCAACATTGACAAGTTCCACGTTCATGGCGAAGATCGTGGTGCCGATTTTGCGTATGCTCTCGCCGCCACCTGTCGAGATCGTGTCAAGAGTCTATCATTCTGCGAAATGGCCGTGTCTGGCTTCGGGCTAGAAGAAACATCTTACTGGACTGAAGAAAATGTCACCGCCCAATACCGTCAAAAAGGTATCTGGTGCTGGCATCTAGGCTTCTTCTCGATCCCGCACATTCCTGAAATGCTCATCCAAGGCCATGAACGCGAGTTTTGGGAAATGTTTATGAAGCAAGAATGCTACAATCCTAATGCGATTGAACATGCAGCTTTGGATCATTGGGTGGCTTGTTCCATGCAGCCTGGAGGTCTACGAGGTATTTTGGAAACATATCGTGCTGGTTTTAAGAATGCGGCCAATCATCGCGCACTACTGGAAGCAGGAGGAAAACTTACGGTGAGAACAATGACAATTGGAGCTCCTGAATTCTTTGGCCCAATTGTGGAACAGAGTATTTTGCGTGTTGTAGAGCGAGTAGAGAAGTCTGAGATATTTGAGGAATGTGGGCATAGTCTTGCGCTTGAGAAACCAGAAAGACTTGCAAAATGCTTGAGGGAGTTTATGTTGGGGGTTGATTGAGGGTATGGTGAGTGTGAATGAGACAGGTACGGCCAGATCATAGTGTATGAATTGATCAGATTTGCACATCAATCCTGTCCGACTGTTAATTTCGAACAATAGCAGCCTTATTTGCAGGACGAGCAAGCTTCATATCCATGATTGACGAACCGGTGGTGACCGCGGTGAGCAACGGTGACGGATATGTTGCAGGACAAGCTGAAGGAGGGTGTGCCTTGGGGCGCTGGAAGTATGCGATGTTGCCGACCGGCGTCGTCTATTTCTTGATTATCTGCAGTACCAGTTGTGCTCGTTTGCGAACCGTCCAGCTGCTTCGTCCTGAATTGCGCAAGGGGGCCCATCGTTGAAGCGTTGCCCTTAGCCATGCTGCCAGCAAGCGATTTTAGTCTTAAGTTCCGGAGGTGAGGCATCTGAAACTGATGAAGCGACAGCCGTGATGTAGGAGACGTTGGCTGCAAGGTGGCTGAAGTGGTGACTGTTGTGGTATAGGATTATCCAGTCGAGCAGACGGAAATATGGACCAGTGCGCGCTGGAAACAGCAGACTTCAAAAAAGGACTCGAATTGTCTGCAGTCCGGATCATTCTTTGAGAGGAAAGAGAAGCGTAGGTCGAGTGATCTGCCAGGTGTATGTTGGGCTCCATTTGATTTCTAATCAGCAACCCCAGACTGCCATTCTTCAGCTAGCAGGCCGTATATCAAGGAATCTCGAAGGCCGATGTGTGTTTCCCATTCAGCACGTAGGTGTCCCTCTAACTTGAAGCCAAGAGCTTTGAGCAGCGCAATGGATTGCTCATTGTCAGGATCAACGTCAGCGACGATGCGTCTTTGTCCTTGGGCGAATAATGTCCCAATCAGCAGACGTATGGCTTCACGGCCGTAGCCATGTCCCAGAGCTTCACGAGCAACAAGGTAACCGATCTCAGACACGCCTTTGCGTTTCGTAGAGGCAGCAACAAAACCAATGGCTTGATCCTCGCCGACCTTGACAATGGCCCAGGTTTTCCAGCCTGACGTGTCTTCAGGCGCAAAGTAGTTGCGCAATTCGTCGACTTGGGTAAAAGGACCACGAGACCAGTATCGCATCGAGTCTGAATGCGACATTGTTGGGAAAAGGGCGTCGGCGTCGGACTGCCTGCGTGGTCGCAGTTCCACACGCTTTTGCTTGGATGCGACAATCATGTTTTTCAGTTCAAGAGGAGCTGGACTTCGGGTCGTCTGTTTGTTCTTGGACGAGTTTATACATGAACAAGATGCCGGTGTCTAGAGGATCCACCATCACGGTGTTGACGCTAATAGGGTGCAGCCAATGGGAGATGAAGCCGGCCGCAAAATGACGCAAGTGAGTCGGCGCGAGGAAAAAAAACGTAAATGCGCGAAAAGAAGCCGCCGCTGTTTTTTCACATGCCACAACGCGCGCCTGCCATGGGTTGATCCATCTCTGCAGAGGAAGCCGCAAGCTTCCCGATTCATTCCACCCTCGCAGCAACACCTTCACATCTCGATCACGCCATGAAGTCGCCCATCCCCGACTACCTCCACCACGTCCTCGAGACGGCGCGCCCGAATGAGGGAGGCGCCGCAGCCGACTACATCGAGACTCTCGCTAATGCCGACACTTCCAAGATGGCCATCTGCCTGTCCATGGTCGATGGCAACGTCTACTCGGCAGGCGACGACAAGATCGAGTTCTCCATCCAGTCCATCTCCAAGGCCTTCGTCTACGCCATCGCCATCGAAGACGCCGGCCTCGATCAAGTCCTGTCCAAGATCGGTGTCGAGCCTTCAGGCGACCGCTTCAACCAGCTCTCCCTCGAGCGCAACACGAACCGCCCCATGAACCCCATGATCAACGCCGGCGCAATCACCGCCCACTCCCTCGTCGTCTCTCCCACCGCCACCCTCGCCCAACGGACAGAGCGCATCCTCAACGCCTTGTCACGACTGGCAGGCCGCCAACTCCACGTCGATGAAGAAGTCTACCAAGCTGAACTGAAAGATGCGGATCGTAACATGGCTATCGGATACATGCTCAAGGCTGCTGGAATCATCACATGCGACCCACAAGAGGCGGTGCGGGGTTACATCAGGCAATGCGCCATCAACGTCAATGTCCAAGACCTGGCCATGATGTCTGCTGTCCTTGCAAATGCCGGTGTGCATCCTGTGAGCAACGAGCAGATCATCCCACAAACGAGTGTGCGCCAGGTCTTGTCTGTCATGACCACCTGCGGCATGTACGATGCGGCCGGTGATTGGGTGTCAAGCGTTGGTTTCCCAGCCAAGTCTGGTGTCGCTGGAGCCATCATCGGTGCACTACCAGGTCAGGTCGGTATCGCCACCTTCTCTCCAAAGATTGATGAACGCGGCAACAGTGTGCGCGGTGTCGCAATGTGTCAACAACTCTCCCGCGAGATGGGTCTCCATATGATGGACGCCAGCCATGTCGCAAGATCTACCGTACAGACAAGCGTATCAACTCTGGTCGAAGGCGAACACAAAACTCACAATGGAAGTTGCAAGCGTGAAGTCGTCGTCTTCAAGCTCAGAGGTGCCGTACGATTCCCTGGTGCTGAGAGATTGACGAGAGCCTTGGCACGCGAACTTGGTCAACCAGACCCGTTGGATGAAGGTTCAGGAAGCCATGCAGATGCTTGTGGTATCGTCTTTTCCTTCCGCGACGTCTTTTCACTCAACTTCATCGCCCGACGACTAATTCACGAAAACATCGCACGACTGCTGAAGGAAGGAAAGGTTTTGGTGATTATCGATCCTTCAGAAGTACTGGAATGGGACAAGGCAAAAGCAAAGGACGGTCGTCATCCCAAGGTGGTGGACAACGAGAAGGAAGCACGGGATTACATTGGAGGCACCGGATGCCAAGCTGTCTCACAAGATCCTGAGTGGTGACTGTGAAAGTATGTCTTTGCTATCAAAGGAAATCAAGTACAATAATACAAACAAGACTCTGCAGGCCTGAGATGCTCCTACCGGAAAGGGTGAAGCTCGTATCAACAAACGACTCGGTGGTTTACCGTTCTCGTATCTCGAAGTTTACTCTCTTTTCGGCCGCTCCGTCCACAGCCCTAGATGGTCTCGAGCTGAAGTGGACTCTTCTCGATCAGTGTTTTCCAACGTGCGAGGTTGTCAGCTTCCACATGCTCAGCGATATCACTCGAAATGCTCAAGTCGCTGTTTGGAAGACCCTGTCTCTGCCCACATCTTGCTACTGAAGGCGCCAGATGTGAAGGATGAGTAGAACCAGCGACTCAATCGTTTAAGACGCACATCCGTAGATGGACAGTATTTAGAATAGAGCAGTTCAATGGATTGTTCACTCGCATTAGGCAAATGACAATTTTGGGCACCATGTTTGAGATGCGGTTCAAAGTGGCACCAACTCGCTGGGCAAACTCCAGCCCAAGACCCACGGACTTCATGGATCCTGGATATCTCGCCATGATTCACAGATCCTTTGATATTACCATTTTCCAACCTTGGACCAGAACATCAACCTATCATGGCATATCCCTGAGCAGCATTCCGAATCCGCTTCTGCAATCCGCAGTCACGACTCCGGAGATAACAGCGTCGACGCGCGTTCGTGCACATTCTTATCGCCGGCAGAAGCAGCTCAACGGTCAAGCAAACGTCGGTCGGCTTCGAATTCTGTTCTTGGATTCTTCTACCACCAATCTCCTTTTCAGGCTGAACATCTCTTGACATTGGACTGGGCGACGTGTTTGCGCCCTTGGCCAGATGTCTTTTTAGTACGGCACGTCACAATTGAGTTTGAAATGTACGAGCCCCTCGATTCAACACGAGGACCATGCGATGTGACAGCTTGGTTCGGGAGAAAACACAACATGTTCTCGGATATCATGCCTTGTTCATTGGGGTCTACATCTTAGCATCACCCAGATCGACATGATCAATATCCAACGAGTGTCGAAACACCTCTTCTCTCGTATGCCCAATACCTCAGCGAACATATCGAAAGAACGAGTGCCGGTGGTTGACCCGAAACTGCAAGGGGCTCGTATCTACCGACGATTAAGGTTTTTGAGGCTGACGGCGTTACGAGTGCCGGACGATCCTCCGCAGTCTACTCCATGCAGCTTGCACGACATGCCGTACATTGTCGCATGAGTTTACTTGTCATCCATCATCATGTCATGACATTGCTGACTTTACCAACCTTTGTACAATCTTCTCACAAGGTCTGCTGCGAAACATGTCGACTCTCTTCTAACAACAGATCCTCGCCATCACACTCCATCATCGAGAGATCGACCAATATTCTGTACGAACCACCGTTCCTTCAGCTACCCGTCGACAGCTACCGTCTTGAAAACGTTTGGGCCTCACTCACCATGTCTACCCTTTTCCTTCACGATTTTCCCCCCAGCTACAACCAACCTCCTGATATCCACTCTTGGTTTCATTTCCACCGACAAGATCAATATGATTATACCGTTCTCAATATCTCGTATAAGCAGTGTTTCAACATGTCCCTATTCAGTACATCGAAACTGGTCTTGATCTATATAATCTATCGCCTTTTTCCACCCAAAACATCTCACCAACCAGCGACCAACTCTTGGGCAACAACAGGGATACTCAGCTTCCCTTTACACACTCGTTTCATTCAGTCACTCGTTCGCCCGACATGAGTCTTTCACTTCTTGCTCTTGGTCTTCTTGGCCCTGCTGCTCTTGTCGCAGCTTCCCCCGCCAAGTTGGACCCAGTCCAGACCATCACCATCACCAGCACTTCGACCTCGACCATCACCAGCTGTCCCGTTGCGACTGTTTCTCTTTGCGCCGCATCTTGTGTCGCCACTCCTTACACTCTTGGTGTCAATGTCGCTTTCGCTACGGGTGGTAATGCCGTCAGCACCGCTACTGTCGTTCCCATGGCCAGTCAGAGCTCAGGCTCGGGCAATGGCTCCGGAAATGGTGCAAACAATGGCGGAAGCAACCAAGGCTCCGGCAATGAATCTGGAAATGGTTCCAACAATGGCAATGGATCTGGCAATGGTTCGGGCTCTGGCAACAATGGAAACAACGGTGGTTCAGGCAATGGAAATGGTCAGACCGTCGTCACCACTGTCGTAAACGGCAAGACCACGACCCTTACAGTCTTCCAAGGCGCTACCACTACCCTCTCGAAGGGATCTGTCTACACCACCGATGTCGTCTACCCTTCCTCCGTCACTTGCTCGGCAGGCGAGACTGTGGTAGTTGGTGGTAAGACTGTTGTTGTTGATGCTTCAACTGTCATCTACGACTGCCCATGCACAAAGGCAGCCACTTTGACCGTCGGTGGAAGCTACACCACCAACGTTGTCTATCCCAACTCTGTCTCTTGTGCAGGTGGAGAGACCATTATCGTCTCTGGTACCACCACTATTGTCGCAGGACCCACTGTCATCACCAACTGCCCTTGCACCAAGCCTACTACAATCACCGTCGCAGGGCCGACTTCAACCCTTCCCGGTACGACCATCACAACCGGAACTGCTGCTGCATCCTCAGGATCCATCATCTCTGGCTCAGCTGCTTCGACCAGTGGAGCTTCTGCATCTAGCGCTGCTGCCTCCAACTCAGCTTCCACAGGTGTCGTCTCAGGCTCTTCATCCAGCGTTATTGTCTCTGGATCTTCAACTGCCATCATCAGCGGTACTGCAACTTCCGGAACCAACCCCTCGGGCACATCCACCGCGGGCGCTGCCTTCCAAACCAACGTCGATGGTATCAACTTCTTGGTCCAGCGTGGCATCAACTACAACGGTACACCCTTGGCAATCAACGCCAAGAGACAGGCTGCCAACACCTTGAACACTTGTTTGAACACCTGTGCCGGCTCATCTGCTTGTGTCGCAACTTCATTCAACAACGGTACTTCATCTTGCTTGTACTTCAGCGCCATTGATCAAAGCAGCAAGCGTGCTGAGAGTGCCATCACCTTTGCCATTGCCACTTCTCGTATCGCTGTCCAGTCTTCCTCTGCCGTTCCTTCGGGAAGCAGTGCCTCGTCTGGTTCGGCTACCATCGCCTCTTCTACTTTGGGAGCTGGCAGCACCTCTTCTGGTGTATCCCAGTCAGGCTCAGTCGCTCCTACCAGCGCTAGTGCATCTCAGTCAGGCTCTGCAGCTCCTACCAGTGCCAGTGCATCTCAATCTGGTTCAGCTGCTCCTACCAGCGTCAGTGCATCTCAGTCAGGCTCTGCTGCTCCTACTAGTGCCTCAACCCAGTCTGGCTCTTCCGCATCTGAAAGTGTCTCATCTCAGTCTCAGTCTGGCTCTGCTACTTCAAGTGGCGCTTCGACCCAATCTACTTCGGGCTCATTCACTCAATCTGCCTCAGGCTCATCCACTCAGTCAGCTTCAGGCTCTGTCACTCAATCTGCTTCCGAATCTGCTACTCAGTCAGCTTCAGTTTCAGGCTCTGTCACTCAATCCGCTTCGGGTTCTTCCACCCAGTCAGCCTCTGCTTCGACTGGCGCTTCTCAATCCGCTAGCTCGGATGCCTCATCCAGCATTGTCAGCTCCTCTGGATCCATGACATCATCTACGAGCGCCAGTGTATCATCTTCCGGCACCGTCTCTGCATCGTCGGGTGCCAGCACCACTGAGGCTGCTCCCACCACCGCACCTACTTTGGCAGTTTCCAACGAGCCTCTCCCGTCTTGCGACTCTGCTTCCAACGGAACCTCCACCACTCAATGTGCTGATGAGTCAGGCACTGTCTACGCTGTCACCGGTGGTACAGCATATGTTGGTCAGACCATTGACACCTCTTCGATCACTCTCGACGACGATGGCAACGAGGTCAGCTCTGGTAACGGCACCGTAACCAAGCGTGCTTTGACTAGACGTGCTTTCGCACCTTCTCTTAGAGCTTGTCTTCGTTTCTGTGATCGCTTCCCTGGATGCAAGGGTGCCAACTACTTCACTGGTGGCCAATGCTCCCTTTTCAGCAGAATCACAGGAACAACCCCAAATCCCCGTGCATTCGCTGCCATCTTCGTTGCAACTGCCCAGCAGGCCGCCCAGTCTAGCGCTCAATACCAGGCCACTGCTACCATGACTTCATCTGCTGCTTCTTCCTCGACTGCATCTGCATCAGCATCAGCCAGCACGAGCTCCGCCGCTGGATCATCGTCAAGCGTCGCAATGTCTTCCTCAAGCAGCACCATGTCATCGACCTCTGACGTGTTGAGCTCGGCCTCTTCATCCAGCATGTCTAGCAGCACCATGGTCAGCAGTTCTACCAGCTCAATGCCTTTCAGCGCTGGTAACACTACTATCGCCGGCCCTACTGGTACTGCCGTATCAGGCTCTATCTCGTCCTCCGCTACTTTGAGCAGCTCTACCAGCTCTGCACCTTTCAGCGCCGGTAACACCACAGTTGCTGGTCCTACAGGTACCGGTATCTCTAGCTCTGCTTCATCATCCGCTGTTCTGAGCAGCTCCACCATGTCTGCACCTTTCGGTCCCGGAAACAGCACTTCCAATGTCGGACCCACTGCCACTGGAATGACTTCGAGCTCTACCGTTTCTTCTTCCACCTCCGCAATCTTCCCCGTCGGAAACACTACGATGACTGCCGGTCCCACTGCTGTCTCCACCAGCTCCGTCATGTCTTCTTCAACCTCTGCAATGTTCCCCGCCGGTAACACCACCATGACTGCCGGCCCTACAGGTTCTTCCACCACAGCCTCGATTGAGACAAGCAGCAGCAGCAGCATTCCCTTCACCATGGGTAACACTACCACCTCCGCCTTGCCTATGGGTACAGGCTCTTCTTCTTCCATGACTTCTTCATCCATGTCTAGCTCCAGTATTCCCTTCACCATGGGTAACAGCACCACGATGTCGGCTGGACCTACCGGTACTGGATCTCCCATCATTCCTTCATCCTCTTCTTCCATGACCTCTTCTTCAGTTTCCAGCTCTAGCAGCATCCCCTTCACAATGGGCAACAGCACTACCTCTGCCATGCCCATGGGCACTGGTACTGGTCTCGCTTCTTTCCCTACCATGTCGAGCTCCAGCACCTTCTCTAGCTCTAGCTCCTTCTCCATGAACAGCACCACCACCGCTCCCCCGGTCGGCACTGGCGGCATGGTTTTCCCCACCATTTCCAGCTCCAGCAGCGCTCCTTTCCCCATGACCAACACTACCGGCAGCGCACAACCTACCATTCAGCCTTCTGCTGGTCCTACTGCTCCTCTGAAGAGATCTAACCTAAGATACTTCTTTGGTCAGAACTAGGATGAATTGGATGATGCTATGATATGGTGCAAGGAGGTTCTTTCTTTTGTTCTTTCGATTCTGTAGTTGAGAATATATTTAATACCATTTTTTGAACTGACACTTAACTGCCTATATTTCTTTCATGCTTCAAAGTGGTGGCGACTTCTGCCGTGTAATCCGTCAGTGTCCAAGTTCGTTTTTGTCGAGTGATCCTTCCGAGGAATTTGCCAAGCTTGAGGTTGCCATTTGTCGATCGCAGAGAACCTCTTGTTCTTGAAAATGATATCTTCTCGCACTAATATAAACATATACCTCGAAGACGTGACACCATCGAAACTCTTAGGTATTTGATGCTATGTTATGGCACAACGTATAGTAGCTCGTGACTGTATCGATCCGACGATCCCGGTCTTTGCTGTCGCTCGAATAATCAAACAGGTAAGCTCTGCCTCCAACTCTCCTACCTCTTTGTAGCACCTAAGTTGATCGTTCCCATGTATATACACTTGATGCTTTCTTCAAAAAAGCAAATGCAGCATTGTATCCGGTGCGAATACCTTGAGCCCCAAGCAACTTTTCTTTACATCACGCGACATATCTTCCCTCGCTCCAAGAACTATCACTCCTATCCCTGATCATTTCCTCTACATATGGCGTTTTCTAGACTACACTCTAGATCAGATCATCGATTTTGCAATCGCCGAGCTCAATGGCTCCGATATCTTTCTCCAATCAACCTGATAGCGCACAAATGACGATCAGACTTGCTTATCACTCTTAAAGAACGAGGTCAATGAGGAAGCAATGGAATATGTACAGGTGCGATCGGACTTTGAGTCGGCAGTCGTGGTACTCAAGACTGTTGAGACTGGTTGCGGTGATGTTGAGGGGCAGTTGAGTACGAGGTATTCTGGCTCTGACGGTGTGTTGAGAATATCGATGCGGGACAGATGAGCTGACACTAAATGGAGAGCAAATGGCGATGCTTTGATGTGTGTGACCAGACACGCAGTCGAGGTTCGTTCGTGGAAGCAGACTAACCTTGTTGATGTTCAAAAAATAGGAACCATGCGAACATTCCCAACGAGGCCAGTATTGTGGTGCATGAAAAATGACCCGAGAGTTTCGAAGTCGGCGGTTTTGCTTTTGAGCAATCAAGAACGCGTACGTATCGTCAGAGAGCTAGTGGTTGCTCGTAGCTAGCAAATTGCGCATACGAAGAAGACTTCGATGATGGCGATACGATAGCTCTTGCAGTCGCGTTCGGAACGACTTCGAGGCCGTTGTTCAAAAGAGGAGAGCGACGGAAGCAGTGGACCGAGATGCCAGAAGTCGAAGAGTAAGACGGCAAGAAAGCCAACAACAAGATGGATAAGCCAGTGACCGTAGAAGCGAGGGCAGAGAGATTCAACAAAACTCGTGGCCGGATTTATTTGGACAGCGCGGAGACTGAGATCAAGAAGTGTGATTGCGGAAGGAGCGAAGGAGATGATTGCCCGGGCATTGGAACACAAGTCATCAGTCTTACCCGAGCTCACTTGAAATACTCAGGAGGTTGTGATCCAGAAACGACCGGGAAAGACGAACAGGAAAGAGTGCACCTTTGGCAATATGAGACAGAAGCTGAAGAATGAAGTTATAAAACGTTCTGATCTTTTTCAGGGAGTAAGCATTATATGAATGAGGGAGTATCGAACAATCTATTGCAAAACAAACAAATCAACAAGCCAATGTTTTCGTAAACCATATCCGTCCGAGGAGAAAGAGCTGAAAGACCAGCGATCGCACCACCTTAGAAACTGGGAGTATTGAGCGTCAAGGCCATGATACCACCACCGATCAATGCAGCGATGGGGATTGTGGCTACCCATGAGATGAATAGAAGACCCACACGTTGCCAGTTGACCGCCTTGAAGCTTCCGTTGCAAAGTCCGACTCCGACCGTAGCTCCAGTGATGCACATGGATGTCGAGACTGGTAGCTTGTATTGCGAGAAGATCAAGATGGTAATCGCGGCACCCATCTCCATGGAGGATCCACGAGAAGGTGAGTGGTAGGTGATCTTGTTGCCCATGACTATTGATTGTGTTAGTGAAGATCGAAGAGATTAGAGTAGACCCTGACTCACCCTTCATAATGTTGTAACCATAGGTGATAAAACCAATACAGATGGTCAGCGCAATGACAGCGATTTGCCAAAGAGGAACAGGCTACGACACAGTTAGTTGAGGTCGAGGTTTGGAAATAGAGAGAGACTCACCTCCTTGGCTTTGGCAGCGTTACCGGTAGACCAGGCAGCGTACATGGCAGCCCAAACACCGACAGCGTTACCGACATCGTTGGCACCATGAGCGAATGAAGCAGTGCAGGCAGTGATAACTTGAACGAAGGAGTAAAGGTACTCAACCTCGTTAGCGTAGCGGGGAGCGTGGGCGTACACACGAGCCATACGTCTTCCTTCGGGAGTTCCAAGAATACCGACTTGAGCCTTGTGGATATCGTAGTAGATACCGTACATCAATGCGACAACAATGCCAGCAGGGATACACTTGAGAACAGCCTTCATGTTGTGGATTTCGTAGATGGAACCGGCACCGAGCTGGTTCTCGTGGATGGTGCGCATAGCCCAACCGAGAGGACCGCGTTCTTGACGAAGGTCGGCATGGTGCTTTTCACGAGCTTCCTTGAGCATACGAGCATAGGCTTCTCTGGGATTCTCGTTGGTGATGCTGTTCCTGCGCTGAGGTACGATTTCAGGTGATGATGCGGCGGTGCTGCCACCTTCCTCCGAAACATGGATAGATCTACGACGAAGCTCACCAGTGACGACCTCAGAGTCACCGCCCTTGCCGGTCATCTCAATACTGGGAGGAGCGGAGGACTTGGCCTTGACATCGGTGTGGTCATCGTGGTCCATGACAGCGTAGTTGGGGACATGAGCAAACTCGGCATCGGAAGGAGCTTGGCGGGAGAAGAGGAGAGGTCCGAGGAAAACGTGGTACCACTTCAAGGTATAGTCCTTGCGAATCACACGCTGGTTAACGTACGGGACGAAGAAGAGGGCGGCAAGAACAGCCAGAGCGACACCGGAACCAACGGTAACACCAGCAATCCAGTATCCAGGCTTCTTGGTCAAACCGAGCTTAGGCGAACCCTTGTAGACGATGGACAAGGTGCAGACAGTGCCGGCAATCAGGAAGAAGAAGGGAGAGGTGTAAACAGCCCAAGGTACAGGGTTGCTTCTCATGTGAACGGTACTCTTGACAAGCATGAAGATGGTGGCACCAAAGACGGCAGAGATGAAGGGGGCCATGACGAGACCGGCGAAGATGGCACCAAGACCGGAGCCGCCTGGAAAATATGTCAGCTTGAGCCAAGGTTGTCAAGGAGTGTCCTTGTACATACCGTTCCATCCCCATTGAACACCCTTTACACCGACAGTAGCGACACCGACACCAGCGATGGATGACACGAGCGAGTATGTGGAAGAAACGTGGGCGTTGTGTCGCGTGCACCACATGACCCAGATAGCTGCACCAGCGGCGGCGCAAGTGAATGCGAGAAGTTGTACAGGGGCATTGCCATTGAAGGCGGAGATGGGAATGATACCGTTCTGAGATTCAACGTCAGTACGTGATTGTCGAATGATTGAGACCAAGTTTGATCATCTCTCCGTTCTTAACACACCTTGATTGTGGAAGCAGTTCTGGCACCGACAGCCAGAGCACCGGTCATCTCGAATATCAGACAAAGTATCTATCGCATGGTCAGCATGAGTTCTGCAAGAATAGAGCAGCTTCAGGATCAAAATCCGTTCAAGAATTGATTTGCTTTCGTGAGGACATACCATAGCCTGACGGTAAGTGACTGAGCGAGAAGAAACACTGGTTGCCCAAGCGTTTGCGACATCGTTGGCACCATTGTTGTATGCTTCAAGCAGCGCGAAGAATGTGCCAATGGCAAAGATATAAGTATACTCGTGAAGAACCATCTTGACGGTATGTATGAAACCTGCAGGCGAAGAAAATGCCAAGCTTGGATTGATGGACTCAAGAAAGAACGTAGGATAATCAAAAACGAAGATAGAGAAAGACTTCTTGTCCTCGTTGCTTATGAACAAAGCCCAAGACTTACCACGCGTGACACTGCCACTGCAAAAATCAATTCGCAGCCCTCAAAACCATCACCTACCTCATACTGCAACGCTTCGCGAATGTCATCGCGGAATCTTGGCAAAGGCAGAAGGTCAGAACAATGAGGTTCAAGCATCGAAACACGTGTTGGACAAAAGGAACATGCTCCATGCTGGCCAAGAAGAAGAATGTCTTGACGTCGGGCTTCTCCATGGCTTGGCTCAGCCTGTTCGGTGGTGTTCAGCTGCCTGCCAAGCCTGGGCAAGCGCCTCTGCTCCGCCCCCTGCCGCCATGATTGCGCCAGACTGCCTTTTTGATTTCAGCAAGCCGAAGTCAACCAAAAGACGGCTGATATAAGGTCAGAAGGATGGGTGTTGGTGTTGCACGTGGGTGCAGGACTGCATGTGTGAAGCAGAGAGCAGAATTCTAGACTTCCGTCTTGTTGGAAGCCAGCCTCGGACCGTTAGGTTGGCGATACGCCTGATGAGTGGAAAGTGAGAATCTTTGATGGTGGAAAGTGATGCTCTAAACCATTTCATAGGTCAGCGAGAGAGCGATGGATTCTTCCGACAGGTCGTGTTCATTTTGCATAGAGTGAGAGCAGCTATTGATCAGGCGACATCCGACGCTCATTTATCAGTTGACTGCTCGACTCGGCACAAATCAAACCGATAGAGGTCCTGTCATGATTGAAGAAGTCCTTCAGATTTTGCGACGGTCGCCATCTATCAGCATGCTTTGATCGAGAACAAGACTGTCATGTTTCGCAAACCGTAAAGTTCAGTGATACTCGCGACATGTTTCTGTCAATCCTCGTATACTTTTCAACGAACGCCTTCAACGTTGTTTCCTGAATTGCTGCAACAACAAGACTGAACCATGGCCTTTGTCGCAGGATACCTTCTGCCGGTCCGAATGCACGATTATTGGAGGTTGGTGAGACACGTCCCTAATGGTCTTCACTAAGCATCAACGCATGATATGGAAGTTCTCCAGTAGAGTGGTGTTGAGACTTGTCGGTGTTGCTGAGGATCTCGAAATTCGACTCGGCGCGCGACAGAATGATGCGCCTGGTTGTGGCAGCTTCAGGACTCGCCAGTCTCACCCAATGTGCAACTGGACGTGTCTTTGAGAGAGTCAGTATGCAAGTTCTCATACTGCAGTGGGCGCAGATCGAGCAATTGATGACCGAAGAGTTCGTGAACGCGTCTGGTCAAAACGATTTGGCGTCGCGAAAAAATTGCGACACAGGAGCCGGGCAAAGGCGTGCCAAGACAATTCCGCTCATGTTGTCAATAGAATGCATCTCCATCGATATCGAATCGCTAGTGTAATTCCGTGGTGAGTGAAGTTGTAGCCCAAGCAAGGCCATCTTTTCAGAGGTACGAGCAGATTGATCAACAGCATCTGTTCATGATGCGGACTCGTGATCCTTTGATTGAACAGCCAGGAAAATGTGTTTTTGAACGGGAGCTCTCTGAAAAATCGTGCCTCTTGCAAAATGGTAGCACTGATGGACTGTCCGGTCAATGAGATCAATAGAATGAGCTCTAAAATCGATGCCTTGAATGATCTACCAATGCATCAACATCATGTCGGTCCAGAGGATGATATATACATCTTCATCCAGGAGCAGGGTGAGGCTCACGACGGAATCACTTGGCGTCCCGATATCGGAATTCTCAATCAACTTGGTGTCTCCGTACTCCCTGCAAGATTGACCCAATTTGCCCTCGCAACTCAACTTGAACATTGTTTTCACCCCAAAGGACAAGAATGCTATCAAGAGCTTACCGTTCAACGACAAGGCCGCTGCCGTAACGGCGCAGAGCTTCGCCGTCCAAATTACTGGATGGCGGCTTGTCGATCATGCTGGTCCGCCTTCGTTTGCCGCGGTCAGAGATTCGATTTCCATCAAATTGCTTTGTCCCTCATCCTACACCCGTCAGACTTTTGAACGCGGATTGCCCGGGCACTTGAGGATCAAGACGACCAACCTAGCCGAGTCTCCATAACAGTGTCCCCAAAGACGCTATACCCGCAGAGGAAGGCTGCAAGCTGCCCATGCAAGCCAAGACTCGCTCCAGCCTTTCGACGCACCATTTCTGCTAAGCTCCAGCCGTGCGTCCAATCGTGGTGGGCGTATTTGACACGAGCTTTCGATGCCTGAAGAACATCCATATCATCCTTACCACGATGACAAGGCATGCAGTAAACATCTCGCGTGCAATTGGGTATCTCTATCTCGACTGTCGATCGAGTGAGCCGCTGCTAGCAGTGCTGCATGCCGAGCAAGGATGCTCAAACCATCAACACATTGACAATCCTGAGAACATAAAAGCTGTGTGTTCCTTCGTGGCAATGTGACTCAGGCTTCGACATACTCTACTGCGTCCTGCGGATCACTAGGATGCTTGCATCGATTCTTACTGTAGCCTGTTTGGCGGTTACGACCATTGCCTCGTGGGATGGCAACATCAACTTCAACAGCCCTTCGCTACAGCACCGAGATTTGGGTCTTGATGTGGCCAAGATTCAGAAGCGTACTGGTCTTGTCGCAAGACAGACGACCAACTTTACGGACAGCCAACTCAACTTCACTCACGGCGTAGCTTCTGGCGACCCATATCCAAATTCGGTGATTCTTTGGACAAGACTTGCTCCCAGCCTCGCGAGTGACCGGTCCAATGTCACTGTGTCTGGTACTGCTGCGTTCTACAACCATGAGACTGAGGAGTACATCAGAGCCTCGAAACACAAGGTTTGCACCCAGTGGCGCATTACCAGCGACGCGAATCTCACTCGAGTGGTCGACCATGGAACGGCTTACACCACGTCTGACATTGACTTCACCATCAAAGTAGGAGGTTTTCCAAGACTGAGCTGAGATCCACTCTGACGATGTACCAGGTTGAGGCGAAGAAGCTGCGGCCGTTTACCACCTACTACTATCAATTCACCCAATGCGGTACAACAAATCGCTCCCCTGTCGGTCGCACCAAGACATCTCCCTCCGCAGACCAGAAGATCGACAAGATCGGACTTGCCGTCTACTCGTGCTCAAACTACCCGAACGGATACTTCAATGCTTATGGCAATGCCGCCCGTAAAGATCGTGTCGATTATGTCATTCACTTGGGAGACTACATCTACGAGTCCAGCGTCGGTGTGCAAGGCCGCGATGCCCGTGCGACCAACCCAAGCCGCGCTCTCCTCACACTGTACGACTACAGGACTAGAATCGCCCAGTACAGAACCGACGCCGACTTGCAGCTCTCACACCAGAAGTTTGCTTGGATTGCGACATGGGATGACCACGAAGTTGCTAACAATGGTTATCGCGATGGCTTCAGCGCGATGAACAACACTGAAGACTCATTCCTTCGCTTTGGTGGTGTCAGTGTCGATCAGCGTAAGATGAATGCCGTTCGTGCCTATTTCGAGTGGATGCCCATCCGTCAGGTCAACATGGACGACAACCTTCGAATTTGGCGAAACTTCCAGATGGGTACTCTTCTTGATCTGACTATGCTCGACACACGCAATTATGATCGCTCCATCACTGATCTTAGTAAGTCCATCATGCCTAGAGAAGAAGATGAAAAAAAGAAAAGTAAAATTGAGCAATCTGACACTTCCCAGATTACAATACCGACTACATCTACAAGATCCACGATGACGTAGGACGCTCCCTGATGGGCTCCCAGTAAGAGAACTGGTTCTACAAGACTCTCATCTCCAGCAAGAAACGTGGTGCGGCCTGGCGCATCATCGGCAACCAAATCGTTTTTAGCCGAATCAACATCACTTCCTGGTTTGGCACCTTCGAGAATCCCTACAACGAGGATCAGTGGGATGGCTATGCTAAAAACAGAGCAAGAACCTTCCAAACACTTTACGATCACGACATCGGAAACAATATCATGCTTGCCGGAGACTCACACGCAAATTGGGTTTCTGATCTGGTCTGGTTGGACGAGCACCCGTACGACTCTGCAACTGGTGAAGGTGCAGTAGGCGTGGAGTTCGCTGGTACCGCAGTGACATCTTCTGGATTTGGTGGTACAATTCAATCCGCCAACAACCAATCTTCCTCCCTCGTCCGCGACAATAGCGAGTTACAGTGGAATGAGGGTTACTACAGAGGCTACTATGAGCTCCAGATTGGCTACGATGCTGTCCACGCTTCATACTATGGTATGCCGACGGTGGCTACCCGAAACCCTTTGGAGATCAGCTTGGCCAATTTCACTGTTGTCAATGGCGGCAACAAGCTTCAACGTCCTGTTGCTGGGGGAAAGGTGGAGAGTGGATTCATCAAGACTGGGCAGGTGCAGATGACCAACCTGACCTACAATACGCAGAACCAGTCGTGGGCTGTCAGGAATGACTTCAATCAGATGTTCATCTCGTACCCCCGCACAACGTAGCGACATGATTCAAGGAGATGGAACTACAGTAGCCTCCGGACAGAGGCGCAGGGATGGATTGGAAACTTTTGTCTTTGCAAGCACCAAGAGATCTACAGCGCGTACCTGTAATCAGGATGGTAGTCTCCGTCCTTCCCAGCATTGATCTCGCGTTCACGCTCTTCCTCACTCATGGCTTCTCTCTTCTTGTTCTGCGACCTCATGTAGGCCCACAAAGCGATGTGACCAAGAAGCGCGAGCAAGACCGCGCCTAGTGATACACTCAAGCCAGTGACATACTTACCATTCACCTTCTTAGCAAAGATTTGGCCAACAACAACACCAGCACTGTTTCCAAAGGCTTGATTTGTTCCAACAGCAGTCGCGCGTTTGTGGTAGCCGGCATGACTGTTCAACAACCATGCTGCGTTCAGTCCGACGATGATGTAAATGCCAGGTGCGATGAGGAAGATGGAGAAGTATAGAGCTCCTCGTTGAGCTTGTGGAACACCGAGTTGAACTGCATATCCAACTGCTGTCAAGAAAGCCCCTGGAACCATGAAGTAGGCGCGTTTGTGAAACCTGTCGGACATCCAGGACACAATCATATATGCAATCGATGCCCAGATGTATACCGGTACGGTCAAAAGTTGCGTTTCCACCGTGCCGTAGCCGAATCCGCGGATGATGGTAGGCATGAAAGTACTCAAGCCAAATGAACAAATATCGGCCATGAATTGGCACCAGCAAGAAATGTAGAGCTTCGGATCGCGGAAAGCCTTTCTGACTTCTTTCCAGTCGAATTCGGGAGCACCATTGTATCTGGCGTTCATAGCCATGCGTGTTCGCATCAGTCCTTTGTCTTCTTGGGTCAAGAACCTGGCTGTCTCAAAGTCGTTGGGGAGGAGGAAGTACACGATGAAGGCGATCAGGATACTGAGACAGCCTTCAACAATGAACAGCCATCGCCATCCTTCAAGACCTTGGACACCGTCCATTTTGAGTAGAGCAAAAGCAAACAGACCGCCAAATGCTCCGGACAGGGCTGCACTGACGAAGAGATACGATATCCTCAAAGCTTGCTCCTGAGGCATATAGAAAGTACTAAGATAGAGGGCGAGACAAGGGAACATGGCTGACTCGAAGAGGCCGAGTAGGAGTCGTGAAGCGTAGAGTTGCTGAGCATTGTGCATGAATCCGGTGCCAATAAGTACTACCGACCAGCAAAAGACCAAAGCGGGTATCATTCGATTAGGGCGCAATTTCTTCATGAGAATTGTTGATGGAATCTCGCCAGCAACGTAAAAGACGTAGAACAACGTGACAGCATCTGTAAACCAATTCAGTACAGTTGTCAAGGTGAGAACATGGCTATTGTCAATCTACTCACTGCCGTATTGATTGCCGACCAAGCCCAAGTCGTCACCCATACCAGCAGCTTGCGCATTTCCAATGTTTGAACGATCAAGGTATGCGCAGAGGAAGATTAGCGTGATGATGGGCGCGAGATAGAGGTCGAGCTTGAGTAACAGCTTCTTCTGCGCTTTCAGGTCGATGTAGGCCGACTCGCCAAGAGTCTCGTCGATGCTTCCATCAGCAACAGAGACATCCTGTAATGTCTTCTTTTGGTCGTCGACATTCATGTTGGAAGATCGTGATATGTGATGATGATGAGCGAGGAAGGTTCGAACACGAGGGAGTGATCTCCATTATATGCTTTGTTCCTACATACATGTCGAAGGATGTTGTTCTTTTCGCGAGTCAATGCTATCAAAGTCTTGAACATAGGTTGAGATCTTGCCAACGGTCGGCATAGATACCAAGTTGCTTCCAATTGGGCTGACTGGCCGAGGGCGGCCGTAGCGTCGGCGGAGGGCAAGAAAGCGGCCATGCCAAGCGCCGTAGCGTTGTACTCCCGGGCAAGCTTCGCCGATGCAGTTATCAGTCACTTGCAAATCGTCCCCAGAGTTGAATCGCAGACGATAGTGCGCATGAGTATGTAGGCCGCTTGGCCGTAGGTGCTTGAAGCACTGAGATCTTAAATGACCAGCTGGTCCAGTGCTGAGGATGCTCGAAAAGCTTATCGAACACTTCAAACACTTCGCGCAACTCCGCAATGCTTTCAAGAACTCCCATGGTAGATGAATCAGAGCCTGTCTGGCATCGCTTTGTAAGATTCATCGCAGAAGATGGTCTACAGTACTGCGGGCAACCAGAGAATGATGATCTCGACGGTAAGTGTGACGAATAGCGCTTCCTCAAGATGCCATCTGCTGACGATTTCTAGTCGGACTCGCCATGTTGAACAAAGTGCCTGTCATGGTGAATATTCTTGATGTGGAGTCTTCGCTCGACGGTGACGCCAGTTTTACTGGAGAGAAAAGGCAGATTTTGGAGGTAGCGGAGCTTCTGCGCCATCTCTGGATACCAGTATTGACAAGTGACTTAGTTGCTGTCACCCATCAGTACAGAAGAAGCTGGCGCAATCCAGTGTATTGGTCTGAATTACACTGACCACGCTGTAAGTTCCTTCGCCGCTGTGAAGAATGCAACACTGAATCAGCGACATTAGGCGGAGATGAAGGTCGCGACACCAGATTACCCTGAAGTCTTCCTCAAACCAGCGACCACGATATCCACCGCAACAGCACCGATTGTCATTCCCAAAACATGTCAAAACCAAGTCGACGGAGAAGTCGAGCTCGCCATCGTCATTGGAAAAGACTGCAAAGACCTCACACTCGACAACGCGATGGAGAGTGTACTCGGATATACTGTCGCGAATGATGTGACAGCTCGCAAGTTCCAGGCAAGAGGCAGCCAATGGGGATTCAGCAAGGGCTTTGATACCTTTTGTCCCCTTGGTCCAGTACTTGTCAGCAAACAGTCGTTACCTGATCCGAGTGCGCTGGAGCTGAAGACAACGCTCGACGGCAAATTGATGCAGAACGGACTGGCCAAGAATATGATTTTCAGTATCGAGGAGATCTTGGTGTACCTCTCGAGTGTGCGTATTGAGGATCCAGCAACATGGCGAGATTGACAGCTGACATGATTGGATGGTAGGGACACACGTTGAAGAAAGGTACAGTCATCTTGACTGGTACGCCGAGCGGCATTGGTGCGAGTTATGATCCTCCGATATATCTCCAGAGGGGTGCAGACTTGAAGGTTTCCATCAGTCACGGCTTGGGTACATTGGTGAATCCTGTCGTGTAGATATTCAGGAGGGCAAGACTTCATTGCCTTCCAGGATCCCGAGCTAGTTCTTGTGCGGTACCTTTGGACGACTCCAATCGAAATTAGGCACACAGGTCGGTCGTCGCGCCACGACAAGACTGTTAGCCAAAAGAACGATAGCACTAAGGATTAGTGACTTGATTAGATGTAACATCTTAATTCGAAAGCTGCTGCAGGGTGGACTTTAAGCTGCTGAAGACGATCTCTTCTCTGCGATCGTTCAGACTGCATAGCCACATACTCCTCAGCTCCTGTTAAGCTAAAATTGGCTTTCCCTTTGCTCCTGATTCTCATGACGGTAGCAAGTGTCAAGACTGCCTGATAAACTCTGCCTTCCAAGATAGCCAGTCCTCCAGTTTTAGGTACAGAACGCCTCCAGTAAATTCTTGAATCGGCCCAAGTGGTCACGATACTCGAAGCAGGTAAGTTGATGTTGAAGATGAAGTTCTGAACGGCTTCTGGGGGAAATTTGGACCAGACTAAGCGCCAGGTTTTGAACATCGGCGTCAAGCTGAGTACCTTTATGGCATCTCCCCTGGTAGTGCGGAGATCGTAAGCATGACAAGAGAAGCTTTCGGCGTCATTAAGACATCGTTCAACCTCGTCCGATGTAGTAAGAGGCAAGAGCAGCTGCAATTCGACGGTTGTGATGGGAAGCTCAACCTGGCCCGAGGAGATCTCGCCAGCGACCCTGGCCAAATCAGAGGGACAAGTGACGACGGATGAGGGATCATTGTCACATATCATTGGAGCAGCACCGAGTGGCAGAAGCAGCAGTACAGGTCCTTTGTTGATAGAGGTGAACGTAATTAGGGCGTATTGTGGGAAGGTGACTCGGGGAGTCATGCCACCCCGCATATTTTGATACCTACGTCATGATGCAAAGTCGGATAGTCGAGGTAGCAGCAATCGTGCCGTTGCTCTGATCTGTTGATCTGAATAATCTACAGGACCTAGAGAAGCTACGCATACACATGTTTGCCTGCCAGAGGATTAGATAGTTTGACCACGGGCCGTTTAGTCATCGATTGAAGCTCTTTGTAGAAAAGCATGGCACGCGGGTATGGGTGCAGTAGATACTTGGGGAAACAACTCAAATGCGGGCAAGCAGAGATATAACAGTGACAATTTCGTTGATAAACCCCACTCACCACCCAATGCCCCTGCTGTGACTGCTGCTTGGATGTATAGTCCGAATACCAAGCTCTGCCACTCTCGAGATGCAGCGGGGCTCTTAACCATGTCTGAGTGAGGAGCGATTTGTTTCTACACTCAGGATGCCGGGCATTGAGCTGAGAGACCTTGTCGCTGTCGGCTCTTCCTGGCTGACCAGTAGAAGTGCAACGAAATAGGAAAAGGAGAGCAAGTCTCCATCGCTTTCGAGAGCTAGTTTGTGTATCTTCGGACTCAACTATCGTGAGATGATGCCAAACTACTCAGGTTATCAATCAGGCCTTCCCAATACGTGAAGTCTGTGAGTTCTGGGAAGTCGTTAAAAGACCAGGATTGCACGTCTGTTGAGATCTGGCCCGGCCGATGCCCAATTTGCTTGTCGGCAGCGTGGGAAAGACTGAAAGGCTCATATGTTGACGTCGCAGTCCCCGTGCTAGCAGGGTCTGATCGCAAAAGGACAGCTGACCTCGATGACACAGACGGGAGAACTGCATCTTGCGACAATCCTGCAGTCTGGCGAGCTTGCATTGCTCTGACGATACAAAGCTCCACGACTCTTGTTTCCGCGAGGCCATATTCATTCAGCCAAGAATCGTTGGATTGTTGATAGCAATACGACTGCAAATCGCTCAAGATAGCGTCCGTCTGTGGACCATGGGGAGATTGTACTGTGATGATACCAAGTATGAGCGCACTGTTTGACAGCTGATGTGCTCCAACATGAGCTTTAACGCGATCGGCCATGGTCGGACTGTGCAACGAGAGCTTGATCTTCAAGTCAGCACAGGCAGACGAGATGCACGCATCGCGACTCGTTTGGAAGCGATTCGTGATTGATGGCCGGAAAAGGAATGCGCGATGCAAAGTTATACGTGCGAAGTGGAACGCAGAGTGTAGGTACTGACGATGCCATCGTAGATACGCGTATTGCTGATCCAGACAATGATTTGGTACGAGACTGAAGTAGCTTGGTAATGAACCAGCCCAACGCTGCAGATCATCTTCGAGCCTCAAGACTGCATCGTAGGCCGCTGAAGGATCCGACGTAGCACTGGCAACGAACTGCATGTCATAGATTTGCGCAATGATCCGGGCTAGTCGATGTTGGAAGATCAAAAGTGTGGTAGGTGTTGGGCATGTTTGTGGGTCTAATGGTCGCGCCACAGCAGCTTCCTCATTAGAAAGGTCATCTACCCAGATGTTGTCCAACTCTCTTGAGACACAGTGCTTCTCGTTGATGGAGTTAGGCCGTCCCAGCGCAAGTGCAATGCTGATGTCGAGAAAGTAAAGTTGACTCCAAAGACGTCGACGAGTCTCGATGACCTTCTTCGGAAGCCGTAGATGTTCCCCGTCAACGTGCATACCCTGAGCTTGAGCCATTCGAACAGCGAAGCTTCCCGTCAGCCATGATTCAGAGATTCGCTTAGTGTAGATCAGATAACGAGTGATCAGTATACCCGCTCTAGTGAGATCTGGCGATTCGCCATAGAATGAGGGAGCAATAACCAAGCTCTTTCTGGCTGACCAGTAGAAGTGCAGCGAGGAGTCTTCGCAGTCGCGTTGCGCTTCGACGGAGCATGGCTGAGGACAATCCAGCAATTCTCCAAAAGCAAGAATGATGAAGAGCACTGAAAGCCATCGCAGATTAAGATTAGCCAAATCATCGCAGCCTGCCTTCCGATCCCAAAACTCTTCGTAGTGCCGCATGAAGGTCTCCTCGTGTATTGCGTCAAAAGTGTCGTTGAGTTGAAGGAGGAACAGACGCAAGAGTTTGTCGACGACAGCTTTGCGACGGGGCAAGCTTCCCAGAAGCTCCCACAATTGAGCATAAGGCCCTCGCTCTGATCTGAATGGCTGAGTGGAGCCTCCGAGGTGTGTACGATGTGAGTATCCAATGTGTATCCCGGACGACAGGTCTGGACTTGTATCTCCAATAAATGCAGCCGCAGAATGATGCCCAAAATATGAGTTGCCGTGGTATGATGGTGCATCTCTCATTTTGTAAAGTCGACCAGGCTGTGGTGATCCATCTGGAGTTGCGCTTGGGAGCAATTCAGCCACAGCTGTGAGCTGAGAGCCTCGTGAATGCTCAGCGACGTCGATCACTGGAGTACGTGGAGTTGACGCTTGACGAGACGCGTTGATCTGCTGCGACAAACGATGCCGCCTGGAGTCTACCGGCCAAACGCAGGAGTGTGAAATGCCTCGCCGTATACAGTTCGAACAAGGCTGCTGCTTGTTACACCTTTGTTTCTGTCTATGGCACTCGAGACAAGCTCTTCGGGAGAGGACGTTCTGGAGCACAGCTTCCGGTGTCCGGGGTGGCGGATCCTCCCTCTGCCTGTAGCTTGACGACTGCATTGCTTGATAAGTTGAAACCAGATCGGTGAGACTCGGTAGAAGCAATCTCAGTGGTTTACCATGCGGCGGCGGACGATGACTTCGGGCAACGAGAGGTCCTATCAGTGATAGCGGCCGAAGTCCGATCGCCCTATCTTGAACATGACTCGACAGAAGGCCAATCGCGGGGTCATGCAAAACGCGATCACCTCTTGACTCACGTTTCTGATGCTGCTTAACACGCTCGCAGTCGTGGGATGGGAGGCCTTCACACCCTCTGTCAGTCAAGGGCGGTGCGCTGTTGTCGAAGAGTCGCTTGCTACACCAGAGAGCAGACGCGCTGTCTGCCGCCATACGTCGTCATCACCCTGCTTCGTAGCATGCTGCTGTATATCCGGATCTCAAGGTCGTTCTTGAGTCTACTCATCCATCGTCCGTCCTGAGTCCTACCTGCGATGTTTTCTGTCCCGATTCTGAGGTGGTGAGACCAAATCTCCGCGACGCGTCTAGAACACGACTTTTCAATTGCCACATCGCTATTCGTTTCGCATACCTCTGGCAGCGCAATGCGTTCAACATTAGAAGAGCAGAGAAGGAGTGGCGCGCAAGCACTTTAAGAAATATATGAAATGGGACTTTGCGTGTTCATGAGGTCGAAGAGCGGAAAGATTCTTTCGCAACGAGGCCGACCGAGATTTGGACAGCCCCACCGGACAATTGTGGTCGGCCCCACCGGGAAGGACCGCTCCGCCTACGGGCCTACGCCCGTAACACAAAACACGGACCCCTCGATGCCTGCCCGTTTTGACTTTTTGACACCGCTTCATCCTTCCTCGCTACATCGAACCTTAACAGAGTGCTCAGTCAATCCACATCACGATATGGACGGTGGGACTCTGAGATCAGGGCAAGAAGTGGTGCGGCTCTTCTTGCCTGACGAGACCAGGCCAGCTGCCGACACGGCTGAGCAAACAATTGTCTGGCCAACGAGCAGGGGAAGATAAATAGATCCACGGAGGTCCATCGCATCATTCTCTTCTCTATCCTCAGCAAAAACATGTCGAAAACCAGTCGTGTTGGCCAGATCTTGGCTGGTCTTGCTTCGCTTTCCGCGACTGCTTTTTGCGCAAACTCCACACTCTTCCAAGGTGGCACCATCATCACATTTGATGAAGCTTCTCAGCTGCCCAAGGCACTTCGTGACTCCTCGTTACTCGTGACTGGAGATACAATCACCAAGATCTTCGACAGCTCCGACAATGTCACCCTTCCTGCCGACACCGAGATTATCAATGTCCAAGGCAAAATCATCTCACCTGGCTTTATAGATACACATCGTCACAGTTGGCAGACGTAAGTAGTCGCAGGTTTTGGTCGACATCATTCCACTAACATAATTCATAGCGCCTACAAGACTTTGGGATCAAACACCAGTCTGGCAGAATACTTTGGTCGCTACGGCGAGTTCACTCAAGCTGGGACTGTTTTCGGACCGGACGACATTTACTACGGTACTCTAGCTGGACTCTACGAACCTTTGAATGCAGGTGTTACAACCATTCTTGAGCATGCTCATGGTACTTTCTCCAATGCAACATCCAGCGCATACCTCGATGCTGTGATGGATAGTGGTGTGAGGATGGCCTTCTGCTATGCTTTCCATGAATTGAGCAACGGCTTCTCATTCGAGGAGCAGCTTGCCAATTTCGCTGATCTTATGAAGAATGAGAGACTCAACTCGCAGGATCTGGTTCAAATTGGTATCGCATACGATGCTTTCATCCAAGACAACAACAATACTCAAGCTATTGTCGACCTGGTAAACAACAACAATGTCTCAGCACTCACCATGCACTTCCTCGGTGGTCCCTGGGGAAACACAAACTCTCCTAGCAAGCTGGATCAACTGGGTCTCATGAACTCCACTACCCCGATCGTTTTCTCGCACGCAAGTTATGTCACCACCGATGATGCTGAACTTCTTCGCAAGTACGACCAGTACATCAGCACAACGCCGGAATCAGAAATGCATTACGGCCACGGTCATCACTACAACCCTTTGATTCAAGACCAAAGTGCACTTGGTGTCGATACACACTTCACCTTTTCCACGGATATCATCACTCAGGCCCGCATCTGGCTGCAAAGCACCCGCCTTCGCTTCTTCTACCAGGCTCTCGACAATTGGAACATCCCTCGCAATAACCCTATGTCTGCCAACCAAGCTTTCACTCTCGCGACTCGCTCTGGTGCTCTGGCTCTTCGTCGCCCTGATCTGGGTGTCCTTGCAACCGGAAACAAAGCCGATGTAGTCGTCTTCGATGGTGATTCACCCAACATGCTCGGCTGGTCCGACCCAGTTGCAGCCGTCATCTTACATTCGAATGTTGGTGATATCCGTCATGTCATGGTAGGTGGAGAATGGCGCAAGAGGGATGGTCAGCTTGTCACCAAGCAGAATAGGACTGATGTCCAGACCAAGTTCCTTGAGTCGGCCAAGCGTATCCAGAAAATCTGGCTTGAGACTCCCCTGCCTGAGATGCAAGGCGAATTTGGCGGTCTGTCGCACGTTGAGTATGTTGACGCTTTCACTGTGGATGCTGTTCGAGGAAACGGTACAGGATATTGATTCAATGACTTGTCGAATTCCCACCTGCCGAGCTTGATACCAGAATTTGTCGACTTGCTGGAAAAGCCCGATGGTTTTGGACTTTCTACAATGATTCTACGACAGCGGTATGGAACTGCAGATTGGCTAGTTTAGCTCCCTCATTGGAAGCGTGTGTATGCATAGTGCTCTCCTGCGAGTGAAGAAGAAAATCACAATGAGCATTGCCCTGTCGATATACGTCCGTCTTGAGATACATGGGTAGAGTACGAGTAGCAACGGTTTCACCCCGGGCAGGTAGTCCACAGCGACGTCTGATGTGATCGCAATCTGACCAATCAGCGCCCAGTCGCGGGCAAAAGCCGAGCAATTGTCAACCGTCAGAATGTATCTCAGGTCACTTCTTCATTGTTCTTTTCCTGTCATAATTTACAAACTCGTCGTTCTTCCATCTCCTTTGCGATAGTGTCATGAACGACGACTCATCAAATTCGAATCTCTCACGATATTTGGAATCACCGCAACGCTGGCTAGCCATAAGGAGTCGAGACCCGGCCGCCAACTCTGCTTTTTACTACGGCGTCACTTCAACATCGATTTTTTGTCGCCCGACATGTCCAGCTCGCGTCGCAAGACGGAACAACGTAATTTTCTTTGACGACCTTCCCTCGGCCCGGAAAGCAGGATACCGACCTTGTAAACGATGCGACCCTCAAAACGTATCATGGCATCGGAATATGCGAAGCAAAGCAGATTTTGACACCGCCAAAAGTCTGATCGAGGTATCTGAGAAACAGGGAGAAGTCTGGACCGTCGCTGGTGTTGCTGAGGAAGTTGGTGTCAGCATTGGACATCTCCACCGACTTTTCAAAAAGTATGCAAACACGACACCGAAGGACTTTGTTAGCGCCAGCAAGATGCCATGTCCCAGACGAAAATCGTCATTGGTATCCGACCAGACTCCCGCAGTAGCTATAAGTGATGACAGCTCTGTCGAGCCTGGTCATCTGGCTCGAGTGCCTTCGCAACATCAAAACTACTCCACAAAACCACGAAGCATTCAGCCAGGCTCTACTCGCTGAAGATTTCTGGCTTGGTGCACAGGGATTCCACTCGTCGAATTTGAGCCTACCTATTACAAACGATCAAGTGAGAGTTTCAAGCAGCACCGCTTCCGATGACTTTACCTGCCAGGACATATTTGATAGCTCGACCTGTCTTGCACAGTTGGAAGATACCCTCTCCTTTCTCGATTGGAATGCGCTCTATATGCCCACAGATGATCATCTGCCACCCGAAGCTATGAATTACATGGACTCTTTCCACAGCATTCTGGATCAGGAATTCAATGGTCTTTGACGCTGGCACAGTATTCAATCCAGGATAGAATACAACCTCACTCGACGCTTTCTCATTAGCCTCGTACCCAAGTCCTTCTGTCTCGAATATCCCATCATGCCCAATCCTCGATGTCCTTGACCGCGCCGCGTTCATGCTCTGTTGCATGCACAATACCAAGTGACCTAATGTCACGTTCTGTAGCACAGAGCTTCAGGATTGTCTGAGCTTGGACTTGGAGCCTAAGAATCCACTTGGAACACAACAACTCTCTCCATGATAGCTTCCTTTCCTGGCCTTACGCAGCGTTGTAGTATTGTGACAAAAGCGATGAAGAGCTAATTCGGGAGCAATCTTGTACTGTGACCTGAGATTGTTTCAGTAAGACTGTACAGTAAGAGTCTGTCAAATCTTTTCGTACCATATTACCCATACCACCTCTGCCGTATGGCACAAGACGAATTTTACTGTCATCTTGGGAACGGTTTGGAATTTTGAAGGGCAGACAGAGATGGCTCAAGACGCGTGAGACGAGTTTGGACATGACTTGAGAAATTGTATCAGTCTCGTGCTTGTCTGAACCTTGACGACGGAAGCTGTTAATGATGGATAGAATTGAAAAATCGTGATTGGAGAGCCCAACTATATAACAAATCAGGACTCTAACATAACCGTACAATGGCCACACGTAAGATTGTACCTCAGGGGCGAAAACGATTTCAAGCTCTTGGAGACCTTCGATTGGATCTTTTGAAGTCACTGTGATCACGAACTCTGAGCCGCTGTGTAGCCAAGCCCTCGAATGAGTAAGAGTGAACTGGCAGCCATGTTGTCGTCAAACTTTGGCCCTGTCCATTTGTCTGAGCTTTCCAATTTAGCAATTTAGCGCGATCATGATCGTCTTTCAAAGCAGGTAGATTGTCTTTTGAGAGCATACACGATCTGAAATCTTTGTTCAACCGATGAACCAGTGGCGTGATTGGTCAATTCAAGATCAGTATCCCCACCGAGTGACGCCAAACTCTCGAATGGGACCATGACGAACTCCACAACATCGCAACAAGCTTAAGGAGAACTCAGACCTCTATAAAGCGACCTCCTCCGTCAGATCCATGGGAAGATAACAATATCAAAACCCCTCATCAGCCGTGTCGCATTCAAGTCTCCAATCATGGTCTATCTGGATATCAAGAGTATACATAGGATGGACAACCACGCAATCGCAACAGCGTTTGGGATTTTCGGGGCCGTGTTGTGGTCTCTCCAAGTAGGCCAATACTCTTACAATCGTGATCTTACAAGCACTGACACGAACGCTCGCAGTTGCTTCCCCAAATCCGGAAAAACTGGCGTCGTCACTCGAGTGAATCTCTCTCCTCGTTGTTCTTTCTGGCCTGGGCTATTGCTGGTATACCTTTGGGTGTTTACAACATCGTCGACGACTTCAACATCGCCCTTCAGATCCAACCCAACATCCTTATCCTGCTCAGCTTGATCACCTGGTCGCAATGTAAACACTACGGTGTTGGATGGAGTTGGACCAAAACATCAATTGTCAGTTTGCTCCTTGCCGTGATTTTCGGTGGTATCGAGACGGGCTTGGTCTTCGCACTTCGTCTTGGCCGTGACAGAGGTCATAAGTGGCCGTCTACACTTATGGCGATCGTCGCTGCTGTTCTTTTGGCAGGTGGTGTGTTGAGACATTATGTGGATATGATCAAGACGAGATCAGACGCTGGTATGTCTCTGAAGTTTGCACTGCTGGATGCTAGTGGAGATCTTGCGTCTTTGATTTCTGTCGTCTTCCAACCGCATCTCAAGATACTAGGTCTGGTCATCTACGGTTCTGAGTTGGCTATCTGTATTGGATTGATTTGTCTTGTTTGCTGTTTTCGAATCTCGCATCGCACGAAGTCGAAGGACCCCGGTCCGATCTTAGAGGACGTTTGAGAATGTGCATTAGAAAGGGAGGTTACGCGGACACAAGATCATAATGGCTCAGTATTGTATGATAATCGCATATCCACATATTCACACATCCACATATCCGCTCCTGTTCGTGCGCTGCTACAAAAGGTTACCGCCAGAGTTCCCGACGAATTCGATGCTGGAACTACAAAGTCGTGACATTGAGCACCTCCTAGACTTAGTAAAGCCAAGAAGATGTCTGGTTTGGCCCGCTCAAGTAGACGTTGATCTGCATAGCCTGGAGTTTTCCATCGTAGAATTGAAGTACCTCAAGAGTATCTCCTGTAGCTGGCATTGGTGCTGGAAGAGGAAACTCACCCTGGACCAGCTTTACCCAATCGTCCTGTGCGACTTGAGCGACAGACAAGGCATCGGGTATGAAGGCAGAGATGTTACCATAAGGTTCAACCATGCCAGGAATCATACCACTTTGCACCACAAAGCCTAGCTCCTCGTCGATGACTAGAGCTACACGAGCATTGTTGTCGTAAGGGTGAGCATCGGGCCAGATACAAGAGAGTGGAGTGGTTGAGCCGTTACCATTAGTGCCCGGATCGACGATGTTCCAGCCCATCTCTGTGAAAACGCAACTGTCACCAACTGATATGTTGTAGGTAGTCTTCTCGGAGAAGACGGTGTTGCTAACTTGCCACAACTGTGCTCTACTGGCCTTGGTACGGTTCGTGGGAGGGCTCATGAGGGGCGCATAATTGGCTGGCAACTCCTCGGTTGAGAAGGAAAACCCATGATCTCCCCGGAAGCGATTGATGAATAACTCGATCTCGGTGATATGTTGGCTGACAACTGCGATACGACCACGCAGGATAGTTTGGACGGCATCATTACCTTCGCTCACGTCCAGTGCGAAGTATGCGGTCTGGTTTGTGGTGTCGATGGCGAGTAAACTAGGGGTTCCTGTCTTGGTGATGGTGTGCCAGGCAGTCATCATGCCGAGGGCGGCTGGGTGGGAGTTTTCCGTTGCTCTGTAGGTAGTGGCCAGAGGTAGGCTGTATGGGTCATGCGACTCCATAGAGAGCAAAAGCTGGGACACAATTCCAGTCATGCACTGACGATCGCAGGTGTCGGTCGAGCGAGTAGTAGGCAGAGTCGCTGCTGCTACGGCGAGCAATGGCATCACCAATAAGCTGAATAGCATGTTGAGTCTTATTGTACTTGAAGAGGCGGATTGAAGTCAAGAAAGAGAACTGGAGGTCCAGGAAAGATTGCGATGACAGCCTCAAGACTGGCGTACTAGTAAGCCCTTATATATGTTGTTCCTCTCTGATGTTCTGCCAGCTGTCGAACTCGATTTTGAGTAGCACGACAAGTCCGCCCCGAGTGTGGAGGCATGACCATTTCCTGATAGTGAAGCAACCCATACGATGCCTCCGGATGTGGAGGAAAGTTCAATGTGCCCACTCAATCATCGCATGGCACAAAGTCGCAGCCCGAAGTCAAACACCAGCCCACCTTCCGACCACGCTGACGTACGCTCAATGCCTGGGACTATACGACGCTGTCGAGATACATGCCCTACGTAACTTGCCGATGGTTGGGGTACTGTCTTCCCCCGCAAAGTCTCTCCCATGTTCCCCGCAGACACTTCTTCGGCCTAGGCAACAGAATTCTGGCAAAAGAACCCATGCCCTGTCGAGCTAGGATGAACTATTTGGTGAAGTCTCATGTGGACTCAAGCGCGTATGGCTATCTCGAGACTCGCTTGCAAAGGACAATTGTTGAGTCCTGATTGATTCAAGTTCTTATACAGGAACTAGGCATTTTCGTGACGAAGGATGGGCTTGTGAGGTCTGCTTATATGGAACCACGATTGGGGAAACAAATAGTCATATGGACGAAGAGCACTAAATTTATCTGATACCTGTCATCTCATCCGCATCTCGCATATTCTACTTGGGTGGGATGATGGGCAGAGTGATGAAGTTAGGGCGCTCAGAGCTGAAGTGGATGAAATTTCGGCCCATCAACTTTTCGGGTGATCTGTTGTACGGTCAGTGAAGCCCTCGCGATAGTCGGAACCCAAGAGACACGACGACTTGCCTATCTACGGGAGAGTTGTGCTGAAAGTTCTCACAGCCTTTCTGGGGTTAGCTTTGCAAACACAAGCCACTGGAGCTCAGAGATTTACCTTGAGTGTCGCCGGATGCAACGTCGAGAACAAGCCTCTCTCCCTTCTCCAAGATGACATTCGTAGGCCATACTTCGATATCAACAGGATAGATTTCGCCAGGGATGACCGGTAGAACGTCTGATGAGAAGTAGTCTCTGTAAGGCAGATAGGATCTGTGCCTAGCATGCTCACTGTTGATTTTACGGAAGGAAACTCTGAGCCAGCCCTTACACAGAGGTACATTGTCGCCTCCGGTGCCGGTGTAGAAAATTTCTTTGCCCTCGGCGGAGAAGTGCCTCAGAGTGAGGAAAAGGTCGATGTCAGTCGGTACTGTTTCGCCCTCTGGAGAGACCGATACGTTGAGATGTGCGGTAATATGTCCCGTGATCTCGGTTTCTTGCTCGAATGCTGCGGTCGAGAATTGGAGCATTTGAGGTTGATCCATGAATCCCAATGCCTTGTATCCGAGCTTAGACCTGACAACATCATCTGGTTGCAAAGTCGTGAGAGTCAGATCAGGCGTGAGATAGTATGGAGTATATTGAGTACGTGCGAGTGGCCACTCGCTCTCGACTCGGCGTGGAAATGTTTTCTCGCCTTCAGGATTGTTGAAGCCCACGTCACCCTTTCGGAGAACCAGATCCACCTTCGGGGCCGTACCATTGGACCATCCACCACGGTCTTCGCCCTTCAAGAACGCATCGAGGAAGCTGCGTTGAACCTCAACTTCCTCCTTGTAGTAGAAAGGCAAGTCGTGGCGGCCGGTGATGAAGCGCAGGTACTTCAGCTCCGAGCCTGCACCAGCCCAACCCTCGACGTTACCGCGTAGATGAAGGTGAATGCCGCCCCAATTAGCGACACTAAGAAGTGGTACATGGATGTCGGCCACGTTATACTCTTTCGAAGCATAATAGGGATCGTCGCGGAAGTGGTTGTTGGCATTGTCCTCATTCTGATCCTGACGATTTCCACGCAGTTCGTCCTCGCTCAAATTGCCTTCAATGGTATCAGGGCCCCATTTTCTAGCAGCCCTTCCACCTTTGCCGTATTGATTGCTTACAACTTGCCGATCCCACCAGAAGCGAATGAATTTGCTCGAGAGGATACCGCCGTGTCTGCAGCGATCACGATAATAGTCCGACATGCCTTCCCAAGGAATGATGCAGGCAAGACCTTTTGGTTGACGAGCAGCAACTCTCCACTGGCTGCCTCCGAAATAGCTGATGCCCAGGAGGCCAACCTTACCCGTGGACCAAGACTGCTCGGCAGCCCACTCAACGACATCGACGAATGCGTCGCTTGTGCCGCGAGACATTGTATCAAGCTTTCCAGGGGACTGTCCAAGACCGCGTTCATCTGCTCTTACGACAACATAGCCTTTGGAAGTCCAATATCCAGGGTCCGGCACTTCCCATGCTGAGTGGGCAGACTTATGCTCTGGATTAACCTCCGAGAAGGATCGTGTATGGAAACTGAAGGCGCGAAATCAACCACATGTTCGCTGTACTTGAACACGCGACTTACTCTTGATATGGGATGTCTTTGCCATAGGGGCCATACGTCATCAAGACAGGCCATCTTTCGGCACCGTCTTTTGGCCTATACACATTGCAGCGTACAAGACCAGATGCATCTTTCAGTTGGATGGTTGCATTTTGCTCAAACACATAGGGGAATGAGGTCTCATCAATGGTTGTGATGTCCTGGCGAATTTCGTTCGGCATTCTGCAGATCGGAGTCGGAAGAGCGTTCAGGTGATGCTTAGAAGCGACAAGCGTGTAGCAAAGCAGAATATCTAACCGCGGAGCCAAGACGACCTTGTTCGTCCGGTGTAATTGAGGTCTAAGTTCTATGTCCCGGGACCTCATACAATCTTCCAATTAATTGTCCAGATGCGGGCGCGATGCGCAGCCGAAGTGGTCGCATCTTGACCTCGGGCGGAACATGTGGGGAACAGATTGGCTCGAGACCGCCCATCACAACAACACGGTACCAGGGGAGATGAGCTTGAACAACGAACAAGCACTTCGAGGTTTTTGTGAAAGCGGGATGGTGTGCCAGGCCACGAAAAAGTAGAATCTATATACAGAGTTTGCCTTACCTCTTCTCTTGGTTATTTGAATATCTTCCGTCAGCCTTCGAGAACGTCACCCCACTCAAAGACAGCACAACACACTCCCCAGATTTCCCGACATGCCTGTAGCTCTCGACTACTCTAATGGTTCAAGAGTCGAAACACCCTCCGGGGCTTCTTGTGGTCCTCTGAAGATCGTCATCATCGGCGGTGGTATCGGAGGTCTCACTGCGGCCTTAGCATTACGTCAGAACGGGCATGATGTTGTGGTTCTTGAGCAGTGGGATGGGAGTAACGAGACAGGTGCTGCAATCCATCTCGCGCCCAATTCCAACGGTGTCCTGCGGCGATTGGGGCTCTACGCAGAGGCTATAGGAGCAAATCCCATGCTGCGCCACACTGAATACGCCACCGACGGTTCTCAAATTCGATCTCTCGACCTCACCGAGTCAAACAAACAATGGCAGCATCAATGGCTGCTCGCTCACCGCATTCATCTCCATGCTGAACTGCAAAGACTTGTGAAGAGCCGTGATGGACCTGGCAGACCAGTCGATCTTCGTTACTCATGCACTGTGAAGGACTTGAATTGCGATACTGCTACCGCCATCCTGAATAATGGCGAGAGTGTTGGAGGAGACGTCATCATCGGTGCCGATGGTGTCTTCTCTGCAGCTCGCACCAAGGTCAAGGGAGGCCATCTCCGACCTTTCTCATCCGGCAAAAGTGCTTTCCGTTTCCTCGTCAAAAAGCAGGATGCTTTGGACGACCCACTTACACGCAAATTTGCCGAGAGAGACGGCGAGCTTGTCATGTTTCTTGGACCAGACAGTAAAATTGTGGCATACCCTTGCAAGAACAATGAACTGCTGAACTTTGTCTGCATACATCCTTCGGAAAAGACGTCTGCACCTGCCGACGACTGGAACACAGGTGGAAGCAAGAAGGCGCTGCTTGATGTTTACGCCGATTTTGACGAATCAGCTCGAGCTTTGCTGAGCAAGTCGGACCCTGCTTCACTCAAGGTCTGGCAACTACTGGACATGGAAACCTTACCAACTTGGGTAAACAACAAGTTGGCCCTTCTTGGTGATGCTGCTCATCCCTTCCTCCCTCATCAAGGACAGGGAGGTGGTCAAGCTGTCGAGGATGCTGCAGCATTAGCAGTTGTTCTACCTCTAGGTACTCGAGCAGACGAAGTCGCCGAGCGCCTCAAGTTGTACGAAACCTGTCGTTACGAGCGAGCCCACCGTATCCAAGAGTATACTCGTCAGGCCGGAAGGTGTCTTGGAGAGGATGGCAAGATCGACAGTAAGTCTACTGAGCAGCGTCAAAAGATGGGAAATACTGATATCAATAGTGATGGAGTATGTGAACTACAATTTCGGCCACGATGAGTTCGACAGCGCCACCGGTATCTTCAATAAATGGTGTTGGGCCAAGAATCCGGACATCTATTGGCGCATGCCTGTCAGCTTTGGACCTTCGCCTGGTCCTCGCCAAGCTCTCTACACAAACGAACCACAGCCCGCTCGCCACTCTACGTTTACCACTGCGTCTATCAAATTCAAGACATCCCGGACATTCTTGCAGAATCTGTTCCCTACCGAGTCTTTCCAATTCAAGAACCCTGGTACTGTAGCGTACGCTAGTTTCTCGCAAACAACACTTGGAAAGATGGAGTGGCTAGGTGGATCTGGCTATCGTCACTTCGGTATGTACATCCACGGTGTTCGATATACAAAGCAGAACGGGGAGACAGTGGATGGTACATACATGCCTCTTCTCTTTGAGTCTCTTACCGACCCCATCGTCAGTGGCCGTGATGAGCTCGGCATGCCCAAAGTCTTCTGCGATGTGGACATCCGTCGCCGTGAGGACTCCTACCGTGTAAGGACCAGCTGGCAAGGATCCATGTTCGGCAAGTTCAACCTCGATGAACTGGAGGAAGCTGATCCTGCCGCCGAGGCAGGCACTATCGGCGGCGAAGCAGACTACGGCATTCTGACCTACAAGTACAGTCCGGCGGTTGGCGAGCGTGGCAAAGCAGATGCCGCGTACGCTGTCGTTGTTCCTCACGCTGAGGAGTCGAAGGTGGTACCGAGTAAGGTCACCGGCCTATGGAAATGCAAGAAACCCAACTTCGAGTTCGATGCTTTGACTCAGCAGGACTTGCCTACGCTGCACCATATTGTTTCCAAGCTTGCTCAGACTCCAGTCTACGAGTTCATCTCCGGTAAAGTTGTTGAAGGCTATGGAGTTCCTGACGTTTCTGCTGCTCGTCGTATTGAGTGAAAGGCAATGGTTGTCGGTCCTTAAGCAGTTTCATATAGCATGTTTCTCATGTCAAATCTACGATCTTTATACAAGCCGATATGACTTTTTGCGACTATCAAACTTAATCTGGAACGACTCGTGGTTGCCACACGTTGATAAGCCCAGAAGCACGGTCGACGATTGTCAAAAGACTCTCGCTCTGAATTTGCCAGTGGATTGTACACATCTATGTCATAGTCCAGCACTTGTTGCACATCCTTGTCGGGAGTCACGGCTGAACAGTGGAACTGTCTGGCCCCTGCGTACCTTGTAGTCATGTCAATCACTGCTTTCGATATCCGCGCAGGGTCACCCTAGCAGCATCATACAAGCTTTGACGGATATCGGACAGAAGCTCGGGATCTGACCATTCACTGGTTCGCCCACGGGAGGCGATAAACAGCTGCGACCGCGGCTTCCCCCACTTACCGTGAATTCGAGCTGAAGCATGCTCCCCGCACTCGATGCTCGGAATTTATTGACAAGACATAGCGCGCTTGATCAACGGACAGCGAAGTGAGTACGCCTTAATCTTTCACTCACACTTTGCGATACAAGCTGGCCACTGTCTCATAACCAATTATGCCATCCGAGCAGAGAGAAAACTTGGATAACAACCTCCCAAAGATCAACCGCCTCATAACCACCCACGACGACAAAGGCAAAGCAGTCTTCGCTTCCGATGTCAAAGATGAGCTTCCTTTCGAGGAACTACCGGATGGAGCTCGTTTCTGCCTTGGCTACGCGACGAACTCAGTTCCCGCCGATCTCAATGACGATCAAGACGTCCGCACCTATGAGAAATACCTTGACAACAAGCCTGGAGTGATGATCCCTAATGGCACGGTTTGTCGCGTCGTGGACATGCGCCCTGGTGCTACAAGCCCCATGCACAGGACAGTGAGCTTGGACTATGGTGTTGTGCTGGAAGGCCAGGTTGTTCTGGTTCTGGATAGTGGTGAGGAGAGGCTTCTACAAAGAGGCGATATCGCGGTGCAAAGGGGAACGAACCATGCTTGGAGAAACAATAGCAGCAAGGATTGGGCAAGGATGCTTTATGTTCTGCACGAGGCCGAGCCTATTTGTATCGGGGGAAAGGAGTTGGATGAAGATTATGGAGGTATTCCTGGAGTCAAGCCATCAAAGGGAACACATGTACTTGGATTCGTAGCAGCAGCCTAGGGAAGGAGTGAGAATCAAGCTTGAATAGCAGTAAACAACATTCCACATTGATGTACTTGAGATTGCTATATCTAAGTTGGGATTTCCTGGTCACCATTCGCCACCAATCTCGTACCTGAAGACCGTCTTGTTGACCTTACCACCGCTAACCCTCCAAAGAGTATTCACGTTCTGTAAGATGTCAATATGCTTCTCTAAGACTTCTCAATGAACGGACTGACTGCATTAAGGCGCACACCATTGAGCAAAGTCGCAATGAAGATTTGTTCTGCGATGTTGGCACCTCCAGGTCGAGTCATCATGTCCAGATTGCGATTGATAGGTTTTCTCGATGGCACGTCTCGATATTGAGACGGCCAGGTGGCTGGGTTTGAAGAACCATCGACACATCGAATGTCAGAACGAGAATTAGGTGCCGGTGCTGGCTCATCGGTAGGTTCTTGATCCCGGCCATTGATAGAAAGAGTAATTGCCTGGGGCAGGATAACGCGACTCGTTGTCGTTACAGACATGCTTGCTTGAGTCGTGATATTGAGCTCAGGGCAAGTGAGGATGTGTAGAATATTCTGTTCCATACATGCGCGGTCCAGAAAGAGTGAAGGAAGTGGAAATATCAAGCCACAAGACAGCCAGCGTCGCATGGAGAGATGTGGGCAATCCTAGTGATCCGGCTTCTCTCCCCACCCACATCCAATATGCGCCCGAAAACCCCCCACCAAGTGACCCGTAACTCCTGCCTGGATTGATCTTGGAGGGCTGTTGTACGTGTTGCGTGTCGCGTGTCGCGGTCAGTCCTTCGCTTGTGTGGTACTTCAGCTTGTATTCAAATCCCTGTCAAATTTGTACTCCAGATCTACAAGAAGCTCGACCACCCCGTTTGAAGCTGCTATATTGTCAATCATGCCGTCTACGTCCATCGAATCAGCAGCAGTTGATGGAAGGGCAAGAACACCCCGCTTCATCCAGCGGCAACTAGCCAATCTTCACAAAGCGATCACCACAAACGCGAAAATAATCCAAGATGCTATCGTAGCAGATACCGGTGCCAAATTACGTGAAGCTCAACTGGAGATACACCTTTCCATCTCCGTTGTCAAAGAACTTTACGATAACTTCTCCGTTGAAGAAGCTTTGTCACAAGAATATCGAGTTGCTAGAGGACAAGACTGGTGCGATAGAAATGATGCTGTCGGGACCATCTATCTGCGACCTCAGAGTCACAACCTTGTCTATTCCATAGTCTCACCCTTGGCAAATGCGATAGCAGCTGGGAATTGCGTTGTCATTGAGGTAAGAAAGCTTGAATCAGTGTCCCGGCAATGCTGACCATTCTCAGTCAAACAAACCTCACCAAGCTCTTTCGTCAAAGATAGCAGAGATTATACTTCAACATCTTGACCGAGACACCATTGCTTTCGTCGAAGATCTCCCGGAGCCGCCAAGCAAAGGCGTCCTTCTCATCGATCAAACAGGAGAACTTCCCAAGATGAACGCGTCCAGTATCCATACCCCCGGGTCATCGGCTCGAGTAGTGGCCTTGGTCGACCGTTCTAGCGACATAGTATCTGCTGCGAGTTCAATAGTGCAAGCTCGTACTGCGTTTGGAGGGAACTCGGTTTATGCTCCTGATATCGTCTTAGTCAATGAGTTCGCTATGAAGGAGTTCGTCCAAGCGGCAAAGATTGCTCTTTCTATATCTATCGAAGAGACAAAAGGGCAAGATATCACCGCTTCGCAGGCTACATGCAAAATTGCCGGAATCGGGCTGACCGAGAAAGAACTTCGCGGCTCGGGTGCTAATGTGGTCATGAGAGGGGATCTGGGGACCATTGCTATCGTCGAGGACAGGTACTGGGTATTTTGTGCACCTGAATTCTCTCACGGCTAACCAGTCACACAGGGGTTCGTCTCTGCTACAGAGGAAGATTTACGGCGCTTGTCTGATTTTGCACTCGGTTCGAAGTTTGGATGATGGCATAGACCTTGCAAATCTACAGTATGGCACCGTTGCACCCAGGTTTGTCTAAGATCTCGACTGACACGTGGTTCAGGAACAAAACTCTTCTCGCCTGCTACCATTTCGGTGCTCCCGAGGCTGCAAAGTATACCACTCAGTTCATCGACTCCTACGCGTCGTTTGTCAATCACGCCCCCATCGAGCTGACAGGTGAGGTCCAATACTTGCCCCGAAATTGATTTTTGAATTGACATTATTAGTCGGTCCCGCGGCCCCGATCGGCTTCCACCCGTCAGCGACTCATCGCTACCGACCGGCGATGTTCAGTGTGCCAAAAGCAGATTGTATTGCTGGAGATTCTGCATCAAGAAGCCTTGCGAGCATATTCAGAGCTGAGGCCAAAGCTTGGTCGGACGTCTACGAGAAACAGATCACCTCATCTCTAGCCCCCACAAGGCAAAAGGCGGGCAAGGTCGTTGGATTCTTCGACCAGGGCCTCATCACTGGTTTCGTTGTGTTCTGGGTCCCCGTCATCGCAAGTGCTGTGGTAGGATCTGGTTATGGAATTCGTGCTGGCATTCGAATGACGCGGTCGTGAAGACATGATTCTCGAGATCTCGTTTGGGGGTGGAACACGTCTGCAAAGTGAAAGTTGCAGCTTGATATATCCAGAACTATGCCAAAAAGTCTCTCAATTCGTTCATTCTACGCTTCAAGAATACGTTCAAACATCGACGACGAGAAATAATGAAAGCGTTATCTTATCCATCCTAGTATAGAGACAAATGAGCTGGTGCGCGGACTTATCAAGTCGAGCTTATAGCTTGACGTCTGTCTGTCTCCCATGAACCAAAGGAGAACTGTGAGTTGCACATGTTGGTCTGTACATGGTCAGTCGTCGAGGTTGATATATAGCCCGGCTCTGTACTCACCAATTCCCAGTCCTCAGCCATAAGCTTTCCATGAAAACCAATATCTTCTTCATCCCCGACTGCACCGCTGACGAACATTGCACTCATAAAGTGGTCGTCTGTCGCATGCGCTTCTCTATAATGAGGGTGCTTCATCAATCTTGTCATTCCGCGACGCAATTTTGGTCCACTGTTGTTCGTAATCACGTCGGAGACAGCTTGTCTGAACTCTAGAGCCCATGTCTCGGGTGGTGTCTCCATGGCGAAATTATCTCGGTACTTGATCATCGGTGCCCATTTGTTGCGGTAAAGGTTGTGAACAGCGCCACCAGAACCGACGATAAGGTAACCCTCTTTTCGTAAGGGTCGCAAAGTAGCTCCAATTTTCATGTGGAAATGAGGATCAAATCGCGCATTCATGCTGATAATTGTCGTGGGCGGGCATCCGTTGGGAAACATTCTGATCAGAATCAAGAATGTATCATGAATCCAGTCGAAGGTGGGATCTTCTTTGACTTCGAATCCTTGTTCGCTGAGCATTCTGACACATCGTTTTGCGGTTGGGATATCCGGATTCAACTTGTAGTCCATATATTTGGCAGGGTCGACATACGAGACGGGCGATTTGCTAGGTGACGGATTCGAGGCGACCATGATTTTGTCGTTTAGACAATCCCAATGGGCACCCATGATGATGATGCCTTTGATGTTGTTTGCTAGTGCTTCGTCGCCGCAGGTTTTCCAGTGGTCTGCTGAAGGACACTCTTCTCCTAGCATCATGGTTGAACCATGGGAGAAAAAGTGCACCGGTGTCAGCTGCTCGGTGAATCCTGCCATGATGTTCGGTAGATCGTGGGATCAACAAACGCAATTGAAAGAGGCAGTGTAATCAGAAGGTCCAAAAGACCAGGAACGATTAAGTGAGGCAGGAAGTAGACTCCCACGGGATGAAGGCAGTGCCTTGGTGCAGAGTACAGTAGCTGGCGCTTAGGCGGCTGCTCCAATCACGTGGTGGCCGCGTCAACTGGGGAAGACTGTCGCAGCCTCGACTCCGCCACGTCCACTTCCCCGCACAACGGCCCCCAACTCTGCCCACATGTTATCCCGCGTGCGGCCACATCTGCTTTTCTCAACTCTCCGTTGCTGGACGTGTCGACGCATGCGCCCTTCGCCTACATGGACGTGCCAACTGATGCTGTGCAATCTGCCGCCAGCGCTCGGACGGCGACACACACCTCGGGTGCCGTTCCATCCCACCAGGAACAGTCTGACAACGAGGGACAAGATCAAGACTTTCGAAACGCGCCTTTTGCTTGTAACGTGTGCAAGCGTTCATACTCAAGAGTTGACCATCTAGCGCGTCATCATCGGTCACGTAGGTCGTATTCCCTCTCGCAATCGAATGCCTAACATGGGAATCCACTCCTAAACACGGCATGCCGCGCGAACCTCAGAGCGAGGCTGACTGATTGTAGATACGCAAGAGAAACCTTTCCCGTGTGAGGTCTGCGGCAAAACTTTCGCCAGAGCGTAAGCATGTTATGCTGTCTGACTCCTGGGTGAACAGTACACTGATCAATCAAAGCGACCTTGTGAAAAGACATGCGGCGTGTCATTCGGAAGGCACTAGCAAGAAAAGGAAGAGAAGATCATCGCTTAGTGGCAGGACCTCTGTTGCTTGCACTGCTTGCGCCGCCGCCAAGATCAAATGCGAGAACGACAAGCCTTGCCTTCGATGTCTCAAAAAGGGCACACCGTGTATCCCAGTGAACGATGAAATGCTTGCTCCGACAAGCAATCCCGACGTAGAAGGCGGTACGTGCCTGGATCCGATCGATATCTTGTATTGCTCAGCCACTAAGGAACTACAGACTTACCTGGTTATGTCTTTGAACAACATACGCCCCCGTTGTCATCTGTACGGACTGAGTCAGTCAAGCAATCTGGTCACGATGCCGAGGAAAGTGCTTTGCATCACAGTCATGTTCTACCACAATCTCCAAATCAAAACTCGCGCTCAGGTCTCTACTCTGACTTCGACAATCTCGGCACGCAAATCCATGATAATACACAGCATGTAATCGAAGACTTGCCCCAGGACGGCTTCATGGCAGGACTGCCTTCTGCTGATTTTCACCCGGACGACAGCTTCATGCCTGAAGGGTTACACTTAGGAGACTTCCTGGCGGATATCATGATGTCTGTTTCACCGAATCAACTAGAACTCGGCCTGGTTGGGAACAACACTACGGATATTCTGATGCGTGACGTGTTTGATTTTGGTATCGAGAAAGATTTCGACTTGAATGCCATCGATTTCCAGCTGCTCAGTCAACCCCTCATACCAGGCTCACCAACACATCAATTGACGGCTGCAGATGAGAGCCTCTGTCCGCCGTCTCGTGCAGAATACAACAATGGCTCTGGAGTTGATCCCGCATCTGTTGAGGCATTTCAAAAGTCTCTGTGGCGTTGGACGCCCGGTCAGACAGATCAAGGTCATTGCGAGCAGATCAACCTTTCATTACCCTACCATGTTGGTGCTCCAAGCTCATATCCTTCCAGGCCCTGTGCAGAAGCTCTCAACCAATTTGCACGTGACAGGATGCTGGCGATGGTACTTGATACCTGTGAGCGCGACGCTGTGCCACGCATAGTCACCTCATTTCCTTCTGCTGAGCTCTTGGATCATCTCATGCAGGAATATCTCTTCTTCCATGACCAAGAACCTGACCCATTTATACATGTCCCTACCTTTCAACCACAATCTATGCGCGCAGAGCTTGTGGCGTCGATTGTATTCTTTGGTGCAGTGCGCAGCCCTGTACCTTTGGTTCGTAAGCTGGGCTTTGCACTGCAAGAGTCTGTCCGTTTGGCTCTGCCGAAAGCAGTATGTGACTCGACATTCCATAGATCACAGTCGCTTACACTCGTAGTTTGAAAGAGACAACAGTATGACGCGAGACCTACAAGTTCTCCAAGCGAACATCTTGGAGCTAAAGTTGGGTCTCTGGAGCGGCAACAGAAGAAAAATGGAGATAGCAGAAAGTCATGGCCTACCTCTCATCACTGTAAGCAATGGATAAACTATAGAAACACGACGACTTACTACATGACAGATGCTTCGTAGGTCCGGCCGCTTCAAGCGCCGAAGACAACGTCCTGCAGCTCCGACGCCGGAAGACCCCCCGGATGTTCTCGACTCCAAATGGCGAGAGTGGGTTGAAGCGGAAAGTTTCAAGAGGTATGACTTCTCCCCTCAACTTGCTTCTGCCTCACTAATTTTACTCGATAGGCTAGTATTTTTCGTTGCGGTATATGACGCTCATCTATCAATGTCGTTTCACGTGCCGCCCCTGATGAAGTATGGAGAGATGTCCCTGGATCTACCAGCCTCAATCGCGTTATGGAAAGCAAAGACCGCAGCAGCATGGAGAGACGAGTACTTGACCCATGGACTTCCAGACATCTGCCAAGCTCCCGCTGTCATCGCTTGCGTACATACAGCTCATGACATGCTGGAAGCACAAGACCGTATCGACCTTGAGTTTTCAGTCAACATAGCTTTGAGCATGTTTTGGAAAGTAATTTGGGACGCAAGGCAGCTACAAGCAGCCACAAGACCTTATGCCGGGCGATCAGTAACTGCGTCTCTGACTTCTGGTCACTGGCAGCACGAGCTAAGCCAGACTCTGCGGAACTTCTGCATGATCGTCGGAGAAGCTCAAGCTCTGTCTCCTGGTGCAAATCTCTTGCATGAATATTTGCATCTGAACATATACGTATCTTTCGACGAGCTCTCTCTCTTCGCTGGCAAGGAGGGGCATCGAGAAGCTCGTCGAGTGTATGCCTCTCTCAAACAATGGGCAGACAGTCGAGATGCTCGGCAGGCACTTTGGCACGCCGGTCAGGTCGTGCGAGAAGCTACCACCTTCGCTCCTGGTACATTGTTCGGCTTCTATGCCGTCGCATTGTACCATGCTGGCCTGACTTTGTGGGCTTACGGCCTCCTCACCAATGGAGTTCGCCGGATGCACGGACAATCAGTCGGGCCTGGCTCAAGCTCAAATCATCAGATACCATCGGTCGACCCAAACGGCGTGGTGTTCCTCGACGGCATTGAGTCAGGTGACACACAAAAGTTTGTAGCACTCAACCGAGCCACGCCAGTCATTCATCGTAGGGACACTGCATCGGGGAACGCCATCTCCGATACAGTAGTCTATCTCGATGACCCAAAAGTAGTGATGGCGACTATCACATCTATCCTTCGGGATCACTTCCACAACCTGAAGATACTGCCTACTCTCGTCGAGAATCTGATTCATCTGATGGACGATCTAGGCAAGGTGGCGACCACCAGAACTACAACGAAATCTTGAGCCTCGAGTAGTGGGTTCACTTCTAGATAGAAAATTTCCATTTTTCTGACATCCGAACAATTCTACTACACTTTCTGTCACTCAGATTATCGCTGCATCGCTCAGAGAGAGCAAATTGATACCCAAAGACAGATTACACTATCTCCTTACACTGCATGTCCGTTGGACTGATAGTTGCCCTCCTTGATCCAGTCAAATTCGGTACCCAAGAATCGATGCGCTCTCAAATCACCAGACCTCGCGTGACCTTCAAAGTTCTCCACACGAGCTGCTCTTCCACACAAGAGTCCCAACTCTCCACTCGCTTTGTCATCCTCCACAATCTGGTAAGTGCAAGTGCGAAGGTACTTGCCGACCCAGAGTCCTCCTGTGTATCTAGCGGCTCCGCGGGTGGGAAGAACGTGGTTTGTGCCGATGCATTTATCACCATAGGAAACGCAAGTACGATCGCCGAGGAAAAGGGCGCCGTAGTTCTTCATCTTGACGAGGGCCTCGCGGGGGTTCTCGGTCAAGATCTGGACGTGTTCGCTTGCGTAGACGTCTGCAAGAGTGTAGGCCTTTTCGAGATCTTCGACCACGACGACCTCTCCAAACTTGCTCCATGAAGTCCCGGCGAGTTCGGCGGTGGGCAGAATCTTAAGCAACTCATCCACGTGCGCGATCGTTTTCTTGGCCACCTCTGTCGAAGTCGTGATAAGGATTGCAGGAGTGTCCGGTCCGTGCTCTGCTTGTGACAGAAGGTCCGTAGCGCAGGTGAACGGGTCGGCTTTGTGGTCTGCGACAATGAGAACTTCGGTAGGTCCAGCAAACAGGTCTATGCCGACTTCTCCAAAGAGCTGTCGCTTTGCTTCTGCGACGAAAGCATTGCCTGGACCTGCGATGAAGTCCACTTTTCGGATGGTATCGGTTCCGACAGCCATGGCGGCGACTGCTTGGACACCGCCGAGGATGAAGATCTCATCTGCGCCGGCAAGATACATTGCAGCGATTGTGGCATGAGGGATCCTGCCCATGATAGGAGGCGTACAAGCTATGACATTGGGAACTCCTGCCACCTTTGCGGTAACGATTGTCATGTGTGCAGAGGCAAGCAACGGGTATCTTCCACCGGGAATGTATCTGTCACCTTGATATCAGCCAAAAATTCCACAATTCTCAGAACCGTATAGTACTCACGCGCCAACATTCTGGATCGGAACATTTTTGTGTCCCAAGAATACACCAGGCTCGATCTCCAGCTCCAACTCGGACAAAGAATTCTTCTGCGCCTCTGCAAATTTGCGAACGTTGCTTTGCACCTTCTTGATGTCTTTGATCACCTGATCTGGTACCTTGGACATAATATCCTCGATGTCGGAATCCGAAAGCTTGAAAGATTGAGGAGACCACTTGTCGAACTTCTCGGAGTACTGGCGCACGGCTGAATCGCCATCTCGTCTGATATGATCGATGACACCCTTTACCGTCTGAGAGACTTGATCGCTGGCTTGGATGGAAGTAACGGCATCGTTGTCGACAGTCCTTTGCTTCAGATAGGTAGAAGCCATGTTGCGAGATGTGGATATCGTGGTCAGAGATGCTGGTATTGTTCGTAGGTACATATGAGCTAAGATGATCACTGTACACGACTATATCTAGTACAGTCTACTGCGCTCCCTCATTTCGTCGTGAAAGAAAAATAGGCAGTTGATAGTGTGAGCAATGTGGTCTACCGTGCGGCTCGGAAGGAGGGCTGCGTGGTACGGAGTGTGGGCGAAGTCTTCCACCGCTCCGATCCCGACTCAACCCGTGGTATCGTTTCCCGATGTGGGCGCCATATCATCCCCCGTTTTTACGTACTGCGAAGGAAAGTATGCCGTGATCTTCACCGAAATTGTTGCCATGTGATCAACAGGTAGTCAAGACTCGATGCGACGCACGGGCTTCTATACCTTCCACATCAGACTCGGTTCTAGACCTGGCTATGAGCATTGACTACTTTGTCAGTCGTGCGTGCATTTGTAAGAAACGAAGTTGATGGAAACTAAAATTGAATTTGGAAGTCGGATTGAAGCCACTGCGGCTGATTCTATAGGCGGACAATCTCTAATATCCATTGCACCATTCATCATTGTTCAGTAGTCCGGCAACACCAGCCTGGTCTCCATGATCAAGGTAGCCACAGATTCTGCCAGCAGGATCCCATTTGTTCCTCAGTTTCATGAGTGTACGTGCCTTGTCATCAGTCCAGTACTTGGTCTGACGCACTTGGAAATCAGAGTCTCCAAGATATGCTCCCTCACATTGCGGCGCCACCTCCTTCATGATCTCTCGGACCCATGCCTGACATCTGTCATCATCTTTCTCGTCCTTCCAGATTGTGTAAAGTGCGAAGTAATGGTCGCTTTGCATGCTAAGAGCCATATCTGGAAGCTCCCTTCTGCTGCACGGTGCCATTGCATACCACAGCGCAAAAGCTTTCGAAGTTGGTAGCGTTGTGAATGCCTTTTTGAGGACTTCGGCCACGTCCACATCATTCTTGACATAACCGTTTTCGGCACAATAGCGATGACCATGGGGGTTTGCGTTTGCTTGATCTTTGTATTCCTTGGCAAGACTCGTCCTCTTGTTGACTTCTTCGATCAGGTAGCCTTCCGGCCGTGTGGAGTTTGCTTGCTGCAAAGCGACTCTGCATTCTTCGTCTGATTCTTGGAAGGTCACGAAAAGAGGTATGATACATAGTTGATCTATACCAGGCGGCGTAGCCGAGACTGCTACAATCTCGGTGGAAGAATCGAAGGAAGGCGTGATGCTGATAATCCAGTTCATGACCTCGTCGTATCTTGCAATAGGATACAGGAAGGTCGATGACAGCATGGCTGGGATCTGCTTTCGGATCTTCAGATGGAAGCGAGTGATTATGGCAGGGAAACCTGGTCCAGCTCCCTTGGACGCCCACAAAAGATCGGAGTTCTCTTTAGCATCTACGTGGATGGCTTCACCGTTTGCTGTAACCACGTCTAGAGCCAAGATATTCTCGCAAGCCCATCCCCAATTCTATAGAATTTGTCAGCGATCTGGAAAGTCATCGCTGGTCGCAACAGCACTCACTCTACAATTCCAGCCCATGCCGCCTTGTAACAGAAAGCCGCCAAGTCCAACATCTGGACAATGCCCACCACAGAACATGAGACCTTCGGCGGACAAAGCGTCGTTGAGCATCTGACCAGTGGTGCTTGGAGACACGGATGCAATCATGGCTTCCTTGTCGACACTGATGTGCTTTAATTTGCCGAGTTCTATCAAGACTGCATTGTCTCTAACACTCCATGCGGCCCAGGAATGACCTCCTGATCTGACCGAAACTCTGCAGTCAAGCTTGTTGGCAAGTTGAACGGCTTGAAGGACGTGACTATCAGTCTCCGCCAAAACAACAGCGATCGGGAATCTCTGGGGTCGTCGTTGATTGAAGACACGGCCAACCCGAGCTTCTTCGTAATCTTTTGGATCTGCCGAGTCACGCCAGACTATTGGTAGCGAAGAGTCTACCTCGGTGTGCGCCATTGGATGAGTTGATTGATACGGAGTGGTGAATAAATGATGCGGAGTAGAGTTGCTGCAAGCTTGAGGGCTAGTCATGATGCGAATGAGACGAATATATCGATTGTACAGATGCCATTTGGAAAGACAAAAAAGCGTTTTGGGGGCTGCATGTTGAGATCGGCGACTAGCTTCGCCCACACTCGCTTGCGCATTCGGCACATGTCGAACTCTCCTCTCGGGGCGAAGCACGTTGGTCGACCCGGGGTAAATTTCCTGGGGACCCCACGGAGTCGGAGCGACTGCGGGGTGATCACTGACCTTGCAACCCCAGCTGAACACCAAGGACATCGCTACTATCATTGCAGGGGTATAAAGGTCTATCCTCTGGAAAGTCTTCCCCTCTGACCGTCTCGTCGTTGAACTCCAGTCATCACCCTGCTTCTGCCATACGCTTCCCTCCAGACAACAGCTACTTCTATCATGTCGCTGAACTTGACGAAGACTCGAGACGACGACGAAGTTGGCAAGACGACCACACTTGGCCATCTTCGTCTTCGACATGCCGAGACCAACGAGATCATCCTCATACCTACTCCATCGAACGATCCGAATGATCCTCTGAACTGGTAAGCCTAAGACGCCGACTTATCGTACTTCAAGAATCCTCTAACGCTGTTGTGCAGGAAGAAAAGCTTCCGGGTCTACCTTGCAATCCTCACTTGCCTCGCTATGTTCATGTGCAACTTCCTTGCCGCAGGCGCTACTGTCGCTATCGTGCAAATCACAATCGACTTCACAGGTATTCCTCCTACCCAGCCAGGTTTCCCTGCAGCTATCGCAAAGATCGCGTATTTCTTCACGACAACTGCTCTTCTACAGGGCACTGGTAATCTCTTCTGGATGCCTCTTATCCTGAAGTACGGTCGCCGTCCAATGTATCTCATCTCTTTTGTTGGATATTTCGCAACGATACTTTGGGCAGGTCTTACCAAGTCGTACGCTAGCGAGCTCGCTGCTCGTGTCATGATGGGGTTCTTTGCTGGATCTGGTGAATGTATTGCTCCACTGACCATCTCGGACTTGTTCTTCCTACATGAACGTGGGTTCTATATGTCGTGAGTATAGCTGAGAGTCCATCAAACAAGGACTAAGCTGACCCAAGTCGATAGTATGTATACGGCAGCTCTTTCTAGCGGTGTGTCTGGAGGTGTCATCATCAGTGGTCTCATCACAATCAACCTGAGCTGGAGATATATCTATCATGTATCTGCCGCCATCGTGGGTGTCTTGATCATACTGGTGTTCCTGACGTTTCCCGAAACTGCATACAATCGCAGTCCCGTCGATGTGCCAGGAGCCAATCAGGCGCCATCTGAGCTTTACACCATGCCTGCGGCAACAAGCTCAGTCAATGACGTGGAAAAGGGTGGGAGGTCTGAACATGTGGAAACACCAGACCTTGAAAGTCACACAGTCGGTCCTGTTACCAACCACCGAGCTACAGCTATTCCTCGCAAGCGCAGTTTCGTCCAGAATCTTGCCATCTTCCACGGCAGGTTCGTCGACGAGACATTCTGGAAGATCTTCTATCGACCAGTCGTCTTGCTTTGCCTGCCAATCGTTCTCTGGGCCACTCTCGTCATGTCTGTGACCATTGGCTTTCTTGTTGCCATCTCTTCCAACTTCGCCAGCGCCTTCTCTACCACATACGGTTTCAGCTCATGGCAATCTGGGCTCTGCTTCATTTCTGGTCTTCTCTTCACCCTCGCCGGTATCTTCTTCGGTGGTACGGTTTCTGATTACGTTGCCGACTACTTCACAAAGAGAAATGGCGGTATCCGCGAGCCTGAAATGCGCCTTCCTGCAATGACCATCGGTCTGATCTGCTCGCCTCTTGGCCTGATCCTATACGGTGTCGGAATTGAGCAGAAGTTGCACTGGATCGTTCCTACGCTCGGGCTTGGCTTTTGTAAGTGTTGAACAGAGGCTCTCTATTGAGTACGGCATGCTGACTTGTCACACAGTGAGTATTGCGATCGCGCAGGCCACCAATGTCTCCTTGGTTTATGTCATTGACTCTTATCGTCCTATCGCCGGCGAAACCGTTGTGTCGCAGCTGGCCTTTAAGTGTAAGTTGGTTGTATTCTACCCTCAACATCCTCATCTGACACCCGACAGCTTGTTTCGGATTTTTGCTGTCGTTCTACACCAATCCCTGGATCGACAGCTCTGGCTACGCCAAGTCATTCGGTGCCATGGCAGGTATTAGTGCTGCAGTACTTTTGGGATGGATTCCATTCTACATCTGGGGTGGCCGCATTCGGGCCGCTACACACAAATGGAAGCTGCTGACCAAGACCATCGGTTGGAGCGAGGGTAGAGAGGTGGGCGAGTGATGTAGTCGGAGAGTTGAACTGGCGCAAAGCCAATTCTGGGGTATTTTAGACCTAGAAGTAGTCGACAGTATCAGAACGCAGACCAATTTACTCCATGATCAAATCCGAGGACTTTGGCTCACAACATGGTCAAAAAGTGACGTATCATCGCCCACGGCCCAAGTGCTTAGAACAAAAGCTCGGCGATATCATCACGATAGCTTCCAGAAGAAGCTGTTGTGGTGATGATGGTCTGGACTCTGATAATCATTGTGTGGCGTATCGTGATATGATATCGAGAAAGGACAAAATATGATTGAAGTGGTATGTGGCGCGCCCACTTTCCGAGAAATTTGGTGGGGCCGGATGCGCTGAGCAACCAGTTCAGGCCAATGAGCCAAGCTTCATGGTCGCACACCTCGAAACATACAGAAAGACTTCAAGACCGCAGTTTCCCAGTCATACCAGCACAACCACTGAACACCCAATCTTGCTTCAAGCAGCATCCGAGCCACCTCGTCCGACCGATTCTTCAAACCAAATCCATCGCCATATTCAACAACCAATGACAATGGAGTCGCTCAAGGACAGCAACCTGGTAGCAGAGCGCGATCTCAAAGCTCAGCAGTCAAGTTCTAAGACTCTGCAAGGCAAAGTTGCAATCGTCAGCGGCTCGAGTTCTGGTATCGGCAAAGCCATAGCTACGGAACTGTCATATCGAGGCGCCTCGGTGGTGCTGAATTATCCCTTTTCACGACTCAAGGACGAAGGCGAAACCGTAGCATCCAATCTACCAGGTCAAGCCATAGCCGTCTGCGCAGACATGGGTAGCACAACTGGACCAGCCGCTCTCGTGGAAGCAGCCATTGCAACATACGGTCGCATCGATATTGTCGTCAATAATGCAGCTCTGGCAGTCAACAAGCCGTTCGAAGAGCAAACTCTAGAAGACTGGGATCTGCTGGTCAACATAAACGCTCGAGGCACTTTTCTCCTAACGCAAGCTGTGCTGCCACATTTGACTTCGCCCGGCGGTCGCATTGTGAACATCTGCAGTGCCTCATCACGTGCAGCACCGCCAATGCAGACCATTTACGCCGGGACCAAAGGAATGGTCGACAGCTTTACACGAGTCTGGGCTAAAGAGCTGCCTCCAAAGTATGGTTGTACTGTCAATTCAGTCAGCCCTGGACCCACGAGGACAGAAGGATTCGCGGCAGCGGGAGAAGATGTGATGAAGATCTTGCAACCGACTATTGACGCCATACCCGTTGCTGCCAGGATGGCAGAATCTTCGGAGATTGCTTATGCTGTTGCGTTCTTGTGTGAGGAGAGAGCGAGATGGATAAATGGTTTGCATATGCATGCGAATGGAGGTCTCTTTGTTGATTAATTCTATATGCTCCAATTTGGAAAATAATTTCCAGCGACATCGGATATATACAAGCTTTGGTCGAAGGAACTTTGTCAACTATCCAAATCTACAAAGAAAATCCCGCATCAATTATTGCTACTTGGCCTGTCATGGATGAATTTTGCGCAAAAGTCAAGACTTGACGTGCCACATCCTGATGTGTTGTTAGAAGATCTCTCGGTGAACGGACGATATCATGAGCACTTACCTCGACGGTCGCAAATCTTTTGAGTCGATTCTGCTCTTTGACAGCCTTCAACTTTTCTTCTGGGAAAGACAGGCCCCACTCCTGCGAAACTTTGTCAGAAGATCGTGGCTTTGCGAAGATATTTTCCTTGGGTACTCACGGTCAGAAGCACACCAGGTGCAACTGCATTCACTCGGATCTTTGGTGCAGCAATCACAGCCAACGACTTTACCAGATGGATCTGAGCCGCTTTCGTCACAGCATAAGGCTACCAATTGTCAGTATCAAATTGTACAACAACTCCTCTGCAGACTTACCAAAGAACTGCCACTAGGCTTGATCCCAGCCACAGATGCTGTAGTGACAAAAGCACCCTCAGTCTCGTGAAGATAGGGTCTGGCAGCATGAAATAGCCACAAATGACTTTTCACATTGATCTGAAAACAGCGATCCCAATCTTCTTCGTAAACACCGTCGTCGAGGTTGAGAAAATCTCTCATCTTTGTCCATCCTGCATTCGAAACTACCACATCGATGCGACCCATCTTCTGGTAGGTTTCCTCGACTAGTCGCTTGACGGAATCTCTATCGCCCATGTCTGCTTTGACGGCGATGAAGTAATCGCTGGTATTCGTTGCAGACTCTTTGACAGAATTTTGGAGCTCTGCGATCAGCGCGTCTGCACGTGAAGTGTTACTGCTGTAGTTGATGACAACTCGCATGCCATCCCGTACGAGTGCTTTAGCGATGCAGGCCCCAAGACCCGCTGATCCTGCAGTTACAAGGGCGACCTTCTGGTGAGCCATAATTAGAGATTGATCGTGTTAAGCCAGTAGATGGGAGAGTTGATCGGTTCGTGAATATTCCGCTCCTAAAAGAAGACGATGATGGTAGATACTGGCGGCTCGTTCTTCGCCCACTTACCGGACCGGTTTAACATAGTCATTTTAGCCGAGCCAATCGGCATCTTGAGGTTCATGGTATTCCTTAGTAGATATAGGTAAAGTCCAACTGTTTTGTACGTAACCGTGCTTCTAGAATAGCTAGAACATCATGGTAAGAGCTTTCTAATCTCTAACGTTCTTATAATGCGAGAAATTTAGAGAGAAGGATATTAACCTCGTAACATAGACTACTTAGATAATTAACAATGTTAATGTATCCTCGTAGAGTTCTTTATAAAGATGTAGCAAGAGAGTACTACTGCCGCTAGGATGTAGGAAACAAGTTAGGATTATAGCGGACGTAGAAATAGATTAGGATGATGCTTATAATCCTACCGTCATAACACACTATATAGCAACCTTATAGTAAGAGCCTTTATTAGCTATACTACTTCTAGTCGTTTAACACCTTGTCCTAGTATAGTCTTCGTAGGTCTAGTCTAAGGGTTTAGGTTAGGGTTTAGGTTAGGGTTAGGGGTTTAGTATTTAGGCTACTACAGACTGAACCGTATCTAAAGGGCGAGCCTACCCGCTTACTTCTAGAGGTCCGACTTAGCTTAGATGTAGTATAGTAAACTACTTTTAAAGCTACTTATACTATACGAACTCCTCCTCGATCTACTCCTTTCGCTTCTTAGCTTAACTATATTATATGTCTAAAGGGACCCTAAAGGAATCTCTACCGACACGCTTAGGGTTTAGGGTTTTAGGGTTAGGGTTAGGGTTAGGGTTAGGGTTAGGGTTAGGGTTAGGGTTAGGGTTAGGGTTAGGGTTAGGGTTAGGG